>Ga0163111_10000498_pt1 | contig 23636 bp, 14 predicted proteins | sample CRUFie1St18metaG_FD_109645 | JGI IMG/M metagenome (GOLD analysis project Ga0163111, IMG submission 109645) | Marine microbial communities from the Costa Rica Dome - CRUD Field 142mm St18 metaG | ecosystem: Environmental > Aquatic > Marine > Oceanic > Photic zone | place: Costa Rica: the Eastern... | reverse complement strand
TAAGATCAATATGTACCTTAGTAAAAGGTTACTTCCCCCACCCACTTTGTTTTACTGTTGAAGAATTGAGGACGGATATGAATCGTGTAGATTTCGCAAGAATTAACAACTTTTTTTACATACACATAAAGTACATAATATACCTGCTAACAATCAGCTTCCTCTGGAGTAGCTGCTGCCCACCCAGATTAGAAGGATATGGCGTACATGGTATAGATGTCTCTCATTATCAAGGCAAAATCAATTGGAGACTCGTCAAAAGAGACGATATACGCTTCTCCTTTATCAAAGCCACAGAGGGTATATCAATCAAAGACTCTCGCTTCCAAACCAATTGGGAACAAACAAAAGAGGTAGGAATCATACGAGGCCCATACCATTTCTTTCGTCCCAAAGAAGACCCAATAAAGCAAGCGGCCTTCTTCACCAAACAATTTGAACTAGAAAAAGGAGACCTCCCCCCCGTATTAGATGTAGAGGTCAGAGACGATGTTCCTATACCCAAAATACGACAAGGAATAACCGCTTGGCTAGATACCATACAGAAAGTTTGCAAGATTAAGCCAATTGTTTACACCAACCATTACTTCTATAAGACAATATTAAAAGGGCATATCAAAGATTATCCCATATGGATAGCAAACTATTCCCCCTTCAGAAAAGAAATTAAAGAGCGTAAGTTTGAATGGCTTTTTTGGCAATATTCAGACGAAGGATGCGTACAAGGAATCGAAAGTGATGTAGATATGAATGTCTACAGAAAAAGCTTCCCTGCCCTTAAACAGTTCCTATACAAAAGCAATCCCCCCACCAAAAAACCAGATAAAGACAAACAAAATACATAATAACAATATACTATGAGCTATTTTATGGTAGACATTGAGGCAGATGGACCAATCCCTGGCGATTACTCCATGATTAGTTTCGGCGCAGTAATCGTCGAACCAAGCCTCAACCGTACATTCTACGGAAAACTAAAACCCATATCCGATAAATGGATACCTGAAGCCCTTGCTGTATCTGGATTCTCCAGAGAACAAACCCTAGAATTTGATGACCCCAAAACGGTTCTCTTAAATTTTGAACAATGGATCAAACAAGAATCAAAAGGACGCCCCTTATTCATCTCTGATAACAATGGCTTCGACTGGATGTTCGTATGCTGGTACTTCCACCACTTCATAGGACGCAACCCCTTCGGTTTCAGCTCCCAAAACCTCGGAAGCATGTACAAAGGACTCATACAAGACACTTTCAAGTCCTTTAAACACCTCCGAAAAACCAAGCACACGCACCATCCTGTCATGGATGCCAAAGGAAATGCAGAAGCACTCCTACACATGAAAACCGAAATGGGACTCAAAATCAGCTTGAAGTAACCAAGTCCCCAAACGCTGGAATTCGATCTAACATCTTGCGGTCAAAACTCAGTCGCATACGCCCAACCCCAAAAGTATTATCATCAAATATAAAAGATAAAGACTTCGAAGGGGATTCCGCAGGGCCAAAGACCAGACTGAAACATGCTTCTCCCCCCTCCAATTCTTCCGCAAAGTAAATATCACATTCCAGCAACTCCCCCCCCACATCTAAAAACAAATTCTCTTGCATAGCCCCCTCAAAATAGGCCAATCGGTCAGGGTAGGCTACGTCTTGTAGAGAAGGAATAGACAATACATCAACTCCCTCCTTTAGGCTCCGAAAACAAAGCTGCAACGCATACAACCCCTCCCGCTCTTCCAACACCCTATCGTATGCAGCCTCATCCCCAAAACCCTCCTGAACCTCTAAGAAGAATGAATAAAGCACAGGCTGATACCAAACCTCAATCTCAAGATTCTCAATTCGTTTAGACAAATGAAAGACTTGCTCAGCATCATCCTCAACTTGGCGCATAAACGATACGGCTTCTTCCGATAAAACAATGGAATCTCCACTATCTTCCTCCTCACATCCTCCAAAACACAACAATAAGCCTAATAATAACAAAGCGGTGTATATAGTATGTATCTTCATTGCCCTCAAAACAAATACATTTTTCTATATACATACTCCCTCAAAACCCATCGAATTTACACATGTAATGTAACCCCACCTTTTGTCGCATTCAGGCAATATCCTTCCCCGAATTCCCCAAAACTCCCCCAATTTTTAACAAGAATAACAAATGAAACCCGACCATCAAAAATCCACCCAAGCCATATAGTTGAATCGTAAATACATCCCCAAAGTACAAGCCTCCCACATACAAAGTTAGCAACCTCACAACAAATAATCCAATATTATAAAACAATAAAAACCGCAAACGCATCTGAATATCAATAAGATAGGACAATGGAGACACAATAAACATCAAAAATACCCATGGCATCAACCAACGAGCATATACCCCCGCCATCAGCCACTCATCCCCGAATACAAACGAAAACAACCAAGGACCAACAGCTGACACAATAATCAAGCCAGGCAACCCCAGCAAAAATAAAGACTGAAACGTCCCCCACGTAATAGCCCCCAATGCATCCAAGCCCTTATCCTTCGCCTTAGTAGCCTTCTCATAAAATACCTCCGCAATAGAGCGACTCAAAAGACCATAAGGCTTATTCAATATCCTCGTAGCCATCTCATAAAAACCCGCCGCCGATTTACCAAAGAAAGGTGCCAATAAAAAGAAAGGAAGCTGACGCGAAAAAGTATTCAACCACGTAGCCCAAAGCGAATACATCGGAAACTCTCGATACAACCACCCCTCCCCCAAAAGCTCTTCCCAACTAGGCCAATATCCTACTTCCAACAGCCACTTAACACCCGAATACCCCAACACCAATGTACTCCCCAACTGCCCTAACACAAACCCAAATATCAACCCCTCAAATCCCCAACCCAGCCATCCCAAATACACACTCAGGAATACATTCCCTAACGCCTGCACAACTTTCCCATAAGACAATACCCGATAAAACTTCAACCGATTCAACAACGTCCGCAAAGGCTGCTGTATACATTCCAACAACAAACTAAAAGGCAATAACCACCAATACCTCCACAACTCTATCACATCAAACCAACCCAACAAAATCTCCCCCAACAACCCAAACAAAGTCCCTACAATCCCCACAACCACCATCCCAATCCCCAAACAAATCCACACCAACCGAATACTCCCTCTATCATCCTTCGGCAACATCACCGCAACCTCATAACCCCCATTCGCCCCCACCGCAAAGGTCGCAACCAATGCCACAAAAATCCCCACAACCCCAAACTCTTCAGGACTATACAAATACCCCAATACAGGATACAACCCAAAGCTAACCACCTGAGCCACCAAAGTCCCCGACAATAACGTCAATACATTCCGTATAAACTCCGATGACAACACCCGTTCTCGCACCCAATCAAATAATCCCATAAAGCAAATCCCCATTAAAAATCCCCCCAAAATACCAGTTCCCACCACCACCACAAAATTACAATCCCCTTCTTTATTGATTTTCAATATTTATAAGCCTAACTTCGATTCCAATACCCAATCAGGTAGTCGGCCATTTCCCATATGACGCGTAACCACTAAATAAGCCACAGGAAACAAAACGCAGTCGCCAGCAGCGACAAAGTCATACACCAGCCTTGTACCTTCATCCCAAGGTATCTAACCCTAAAATACCACAAGTATGCAATTAAGCACCAAACAAATAGAAGCGCTCAATGCAATCTGCGAAGCATTAATCCCATCCATAGACCAAACCAACGACAAAGATGGATACTGGAAAAGATCGCCCCAAGACCTTGACCTAGCGCCTAAAATCATCAAAATCATTGAAGGACAAGCCGACGAGGAACAAGCCGAATTCAACCAACTCCTCAACCTCCTATCATCCCGTTTTCTCGGATTAACATGGTGGGGAGCCCTAAAATCTGCCCCAAACCTATCCATCCAACAAAGAGAAAAACTCCTCCAAAGCTGGTCAACCAGTAAATTCAATCCCCTCCGAAAAGGATTCGTAACCCTCAAAAAACTCGCAGGATACCTATACTACGGATACTCAGAAACAACCCATAACCCAAACTGGAAATCCCTCAACTATCCAGGCCCCCTCGTAGGCCCACGTAGAGGAATACAACCCATCAAAACCCTAAAAGTCTCCTCAGAAAAAACCCTAGATTGCGACACCGTTATCATAGGAAGCGGCGCAGGAGGAGGAGTAGTTGCAGGCATTCTAGCAAAGGCAGGACAAAAGGTCATCGTCCTTGAAAAAGGAAATTATCTTGCAAACTATCAAATGAACCAAAAAGAATGCGAGATGATTGGCAAACTATACGAGCAAGGAGGAGCACTCGTATCACAAGATGGCGGAACAACCGTCTTCGCAGGTTCTTGCCTAGGAGGAGGAACAACAGTAAACTGGACAGGAGCCTTCAGAACCCCAGATCATGTCCTACACGAATGGGCAACCGAACACGACAATCCCCATTTCATCGACAAGGACTACAAAAATTGCTTTAAAGCAGTCGAAAAACGAACCAACGTAAACACACACTCTTCCCCACACAACCACCAAAACCAAACCATCGTAAACGCATCCAAAACACTTGGCTATCACTGCGATACCATTCCCCGAAACGTCAAAGGATGCCACTACAATGACTGCCACCAATGCGGCTACTGTACCTTCGGTTGCTCATACGCCAATAAGCAAAGCACAACCCAAACATTCCTATACGATGCCTTCGAACAAGGAGCCATCATCATGGCAAATACCGAAGTCGAACGCATAACCATACAAAACGGAACCGCAAAAGGAGTCGTCGCATACCATACCGATGAAAACGGAGACGAATGGCAAATCAGAGTAAACGCCAAAAAAGTAGTCGTATCAGCAGGCTCAATCCACACCCCTGCCCTACTCCTCCGAAGCGGACTCCAACACCCACAAATCGGCAAAAACCTATACCTCCACCCAACAGTCCCCATCATCGGACTCTACGAAGAAGAATGTACCCCATGGTTCGGATCAATGATGTCAGCCGTCAGTAACGAATTCACCGAACTAAATGGCCACTACGGCTTCAAAATGGAAACCCCACCCATACACGTAGGCACATTCGCCCTCGCACTCCCCTGGTTATCAGGCAAACAATACAAAGAGGACATGCTAGCCGCCAGCAACTCCTCAGCCCTCATATCCCTCGTCAGAGACCGAGACGGAGGATCAATCACCCTCAACAAAAAAGCAAGACCCGTCATAAACTACACCCTCAGCGCATTCGACAAACTCCACCTCATCAAAGGAATGCAAGAAGGAATCAGAATGCATGCGGCCAATGGAGCCCTCGAAGCAAGAGTACTCCACAACCAAATGCTCCAATACAATCCCCAAACCGATAACATAGACGAATTCCTCGCAAAAATCCCCCATAAAAAATGGGATACAAACCACTTCCAGCTATTCACCGCCCACCAAATGGGAACATGTAGAATGGGAGGAAACTCCAAAAACTCACCCCTCAAACCCAATGGCGAATCTTGGGAAGTCAAAAACCTATTCGTTGCAGACGCAAGCACCTTCCCCAGTGCAAGCGGCGCAAACCCCATGCTATCCATACAAGCAATCGCATACTATATCGCACAAGGACTAACCTAAAAACCAAATCCATCAAAAGCCCTTACATACCTTTTGGGAGAGGCCAGCGCGGAAGGTTCCCCTCCTCGGGAGGGGGAAGGGGTGGGTAAGGTACTGGATATCAAGTCTGAAAACCTCCCACTAAATACTTTCCATACAACCCCAAGATTTACTGTAGCCTTGTGGCTTCAGCCCAGGGTGTCTAATACCATAAAGCCATATGAGAAATCCCTGCCAAAACACAGGAGAAAGCCCCCACCATGCCCAAACCCAGCACAATAACAAGAACCAGCCGTACAATCAATGGAGATACCCGTACAACAACCAGAGGTAACAACGCAATGATCTCCGATAGCCATCCAATAAACTCCGACAGCCATGCAATCACTTGCGATACCAATACAATGATCTCCGATAACCGTACAATAACTTGCGGTAAGCCCCCAATCATCTCCGACAACCACCCAATAACGAGAGATGACAATACAATGATCTCCGATAAGCATCCAATGCCTAGAGGTAGCCACGCAATCAATGGATATTGACCTCCAATCAATTCCAACGCAAAACCAAACCTCTCCCCCTTCTCAGAACCCCCAATCTACCGCGCAATAACCACCCCATCCTTCGCCAACTCCAAATACGAGTCCTCCTCCCGCACCCGCAACCTAGCTCCAGAAGGCGCACCACCTCCCAAAGCCTCATCATACATCGCATCCGTAATCAACGCCTTCTGCTCCCGATCATGCTGATACTTCAACCACTCCAACGCCTCCAGCCCCTTCCGCCGCGTCAAACTCAAATTCTCCACAGCCTCCTTAAAATAATGATACAATCCCTCCTCCACAATCTCCGAATAACGCAACCGATCCGCCTCATTATGCAACTGCGCAAAACCCCGATCATCCACAGGCACATCAATCAACCAACCCGCCTTCTCAGGAACGATTTCAGGCAATGCCCGAATGCCCGTCGCCATAATCGCACATCCACAACCCATCGCCTCCAACACCGAATACCCATACGTATCCGCATACGTCGGCAACAACCCCACATGAGAAGCCTTAAACAACGCCAAAACCTCTGGATTAGGAAGCCGATAATGATACGTAATATGAGTAGAATACTTAGCAATCACCCCCTTAGCCCACTCATGCACCGAAGCATCAGCCCCAGAAACATGATCATCATAGTCCAAAATCGAAACAATATTCAGCTTCAACGGATACCCCTCATCCACTAACCGCACAAACGCCTTCAACACCTCAACTCCCCCCTTCAAATAAAACTTCGAACCCACCATCGTCATAACCAAATGATTCGGATCCAAAGTCTTCTCCGAATAATCCTCAATCATCCGCTCCTGACCAGGATGAAGCACACACATCTTCGCCAAAATCGCATCCTTATACGCAGGAAAACTCTCCAAATAATGCTTCTGTATACGATGACCCGAATGCGACATACAAATGATACGCTTACAACTATCATCCGCCAACCGACGCATCCCCGCCTCTATCCGCTTCCGACTCACCTTACGCCAACGAGGCAACACCGTCTCATAAGTCGTAATCCAAGGCGTAGGCCCAAAACTCACCGAATTATACAAATGCCAGAGCTTACACGAATGAAGCCCAAAGTCATTATGGGTATTACTAAAACGCCAATCCATCTTCCCAAACAACTTCACATGCAAATACGCAGGAATCTTATAGATATCATACTTCCGCTCCAAACGATAACGCTCCAACGGCAATCCCGCAAAATGACGCTTCGTATGCACAAAATACCCCGTCATCCCAATCACTTGCTTCTCCATAACCCTATGCTTTATTATGTGTCTCTGGCGTATACTCTGGTACAACTTTCATCAACTCCGCTCGCACAACCTCCCGACTCGAATCAATCCCCAAGCCCAATAACGCCCCCAACTTCGCATCAAAATCCGAATCCACAGGACGAGCCTTCGCAACCTGAACCCGAGGATGAGACGTCTCCAACGTGGCTTCCCCATCCAACAACAACTCCTCATACAACTTCTCCCCAGGACGCAGTCCCGTATACACAATCTCCACATCCTTCCCAGCCTCCAATCCCGCCTGCTCAATCAACCGCTCCGCCAAATACGTAATCGAAATCTGCTCTCCCATATCCAACACAAATATCTCCCCTCCATCACCCATCGCTCCCGCCTGCAATACCAAACGAGCAGCCTCAGGCATCGTCATAAAAAATCGCTTAATCTCCCGATGCGTAACCGTCACCGGCCCCCCTCTCGAAATCTGACGCTGGAACAAGGGAATCACACTCCCACTACTCCCCATCACATTCCCAAACCGAACCGTCATAAACTTCGTCTCACTCTTCCCCTCCATCTGCTGACACACAATCTCCCCCACACGCTTAGATGCTCCCATCACATTCGTAGGGTTTACCACCTTATCCGTCGACATCTGCACAAACCGCTTCACCCCATACCGAACCGCAGCCTCCGCCAACACCTTCGTTCCATAAGCATTCGTACCAATAGCCTCCAACGGATTCCACTCCATCATAGGCACATGCTTATACGCCGCTCCATGAAACACCACATCAGGACGATACTGCCCAAATACCCGATCCATCCGACCCGCATCACGTATATTCCCAATAAAGGGCACATACGACACATTCGGAAACTCCTTCCGAAACAGCAAGTCCAACTCATACATCAGATACTCACTATAATCCACCAATACCATCAGCTTAGGCGCAAAAGCAGCAATCTGACGGCACAACTCCACTCCCACACTCCCCGCAGCTCCCGTCACCAATACCACTTGATCCGTCAACATCGCCCGCAACGACTCATCATCAATCGAAACTTCCTCCCGACCCAACAGGCTTAAGAGCCACTTATCATCAAATTGAGATTGTTTATCCATGTTTTACTATTTTCCCAGGATTCTATATACAAACAGCGTCAAAGATATTGCAAAAAACCATTTCATCAAATTCCCCGAAATGAATTTAGTATATCTTAATCCTTATGCATAATATTGCGCAATAATATAGAGTTTGAACATGCTGAAGAATATCCTCTTTAAATACCTCCGACAGTTCCCCCTCGAACAAGGAAAACACAAAGTCGCCAAAAACCTTGACCTATCACAGGTCCCCAGACCCATCATCCACACAAACGCCAACGGCATAGCCCTTGAGCTAAATGTCGATGAATACATCATGAGGCAAATATTTCTCTTCGATGGATACGAGAAATACATCATTCGGCACCTCATCAAACTCGCAAAACCCAATATGACCTTCATCGATGTAGGAACCCACATCGGATTCTACTCCCTAACAATGGCAAACTTCCTCCCACAAGGCAAAGTGCACGCCTTCGAACCCAATCCATACACCCTATCACTCCTCCACCGAAACGTCGAACTAAACCCAACCCTATCCCCACGAATCAAAGTAAACCCCTTCGGCCTCTCCGACCAAAACGAACAAATCGAAATATTCTACCATAAAGGAAACCTCGGTACATCATCCATCTATAACACCTCCGCAGGCCTCTCCGAAACCGTAAACCTCACAACCCTCGACCAATACTGCACCCAAAACAACATCCAACAAGTCGATATGATCAAAGTCGACATCGAAGGAGCCGAACTCAAATTCCTCAAAGGTGCCCAAAACATCATCAACAACAGCCCCAAACTCCTCCTCGCAGTAGAAATCATCGAAGAAAACTGCCGAAAAGCAGGATACTCCGCCAAAGAACTCTACGAATACATCATCTCATTCGGCTTCAAACCCTTCGTCCCCAGAGGATGGCCCTTCTCCCTCACCCCAATCGACCTCAAACCCGACGAAAACTTCTACCACACTCTCATATTCCTCAAAGGATACGAATAATCCCAAAATGCCTCCTATATAAACAACAATTCAGGTACGACATTTGTAGTATCATACCTGAAAACACAATGATAGGACTTCAACGAGATAAGTTTTTTATATGCAAATATTTTGTATATTTTGAAATATGTCTGAGAAATCTAATACCTTTGTAAAATAAAATATTGTAAGGGTAAGGAACACAGGAAACACAGTCAGTTAAATTATATCGTTTTTACAGTCTTTTACAGTCACACAGTCTTACAGTCACATGGTCAGTCTAATATATTTGTCCTGTGCGTTCCTTACCACTTACACTTTCTATTCACCTTTAAATTTGTCGTTTCCCTTTCTTGTTGCACCAAAATACGGCAATTATCCTCGCACAAAAAAAATCTTTTTACAGGCCTTGTTGAAACTTTATCGTCAAACAATCCCAACCTATCAAACCCAATCCGCCTCCATACAACCCCATATAAGATAATCTCCATTTTTCCAGTTTGTATACAATAAGAAATTGCTAACTTACCTCCGAATCAATTCGTCAGGATAATAAGCAATGAAGAAATCCAAAGTAAAAAAGCTCAAAAGCTGGTTGGTAGATGAAGCAGGTGTAGACATAGAAGCCTACAAAAACGAGCAAATAACTGAAAAGGTCGCCGAATTCATGACATTCCCCATGTATGCAGGCAAAACCATAGGCAAACCGCCCCTTATCGCCCTAATCATCACATTCATCCTCATATATATCCTCAAAAGCTACTTCGAACTCCCTTTCTACGCTCCTCAACTCATCATATTCGCCTTTTTTGCCCTCATCACTACTGTATACAATGGCCTAGTATGGGGTCTAATCAAGTTCGTTGAAGCATTTGTCCAAGACATCAACGAATTGGTCGCCTTATCTGTCTCCCAAACACAAACAGTCCTCAGTGACATACAGACAGGAAAAATCGCGTCAAATCGTGCCAACCAACAGCACCTCAAACTCAGCGATATATTCAATGGAGTATTATTTCTCGTAATTCTCCCCACTGCCACAAACTTTGTCACCAAGAAAATCCCCCTCATAGGATGGTTAATAGCAGGAATCATCAAAAAGGTATTCCAAGCATTCTCCATAATCACAGGGGCTCAAACATCCGACAAGAAAAACCAAAAGCTAAAAGAAGACCCTCAGGTCTCTCTAAATGGAATACAGAATACAGGAAATGTTGAAAAGTTTTATGAGAGTAGTTTCGAGAAATTGAGCACACTCGAAAAAAAAGTAGACCATATCTCTCATAAAATAGCCAATGGCGTAAACCTACCCCTCAAAGTATACCTACTATTTAGCCTTGGTTTTGCCCTCCTATTCCTATACGGAATCTACTATTTCCTCTTCTAAGACCCTTCTAACCTTCTCTTTTACTCTCTAACCAATAACCAAAACATGAAAGATTACACAAAATATATTGAGACCAATAGATCTTTATGGAACCAAAAGACTCCTTTCCATGAAAAATCATCCTTTTACAATGTCCCCGAATTCAAGCAAGGAGCCTGTTCCCTAAATCCTCCCGAATTAAAAGCATTAGGCGATGTAACAAACAAAACACTTTTGCATCTCCAATGCCACTTCGGAATGGATACCTTATCATGGGCAAGACGCGGAGCCATCGCAACAGGAGTAGATCTATCAGACGAAGCCATCAAACTCGCTCGTTCCCTAAGCACCGAAATCAACACTCCCGCCGATTTCATTCGCTGCAATCTCTATGACCTCCCAGAGCACCTCGACAAACAATTCGATATTGTATTCACCTCATACGGAACCATCGGATGGCTCCCCAATATGAACCAATGGGCCGCACTAATCGCCAAATACCTCAAGCCAGGCGGAACATTCTACATCATCGAATTCCATCAATTGGTATGGCTATTCGAAAAACCATTCAGCTCCTTCAAAATCGTAGACTCCTACTTCCACAATGGCACGCAGGAGGAAACAACCGTCGGAACATACGCCCAAAGAGATGCAGACATAAATCACCAAACATTTTACTGGAATCATAGTATGTCTAGTGTAATCAATGCCTTAATCAAAAACGGGCTCGAAATCAATGAATTCAACGAATATCCATTCTCCTGCTACGACTGTCTCGATAACCTCGAACAAAGAGAAGATGGATACTGGTACGTCAAGGATTTCCCCCATACCTTCCCTATGATGTTCTCCATCAAAGCCACAAAGAAATAAGACGCAGTATTGAAGCGCATCATCATACTTCATAACCATTATGATACGAATACAATTTTTAGCTTCTTTCCTCACCATTCTTTCCTTCCTCTACGCCCCCTATGCACACGCACAAGCAACCCAAAACATTTCCCTTGTAGGAAACCTAACGTATTCCCAAGATGCAAGCGATATCTGGGGATACGTCGATAACAATGGAACAGAATACGCCCTAGTCGGCATTAGAAACGGACTCTCCATTGTATCCCTTAGCAATCCTGCTAACCCTACCGAACTATTCTTCATCCCAGGGGCAAACACCTTCTGGCGAGACATCAAAACCCATGAAGCATACGCCTATGTAACCAATGAAGGCGGCAATGGCTTACTCATTGTAGACCTCACCAACCTTCCTGCTTCCATCAACTACAAAGATACCCTCATTGGCGGATTAAATACCGCACATAATATATATATAGACAATGGAACAGCATACGTCGTAGGGGCAGACGTTGGAAATGGAGGAATCATGATGCTTGACCTCTCAGACCCTTGGTATCCCGAAATCGAAGGCTCCTATACCCAAGCATACGTTCACGACGTATATGTCCGAAACAACCTAGCGTATAGTGCCGAAATCAATAACGGCCGGCTCCGAATCCTCGATATCACCAACAAAACCAACCCCCAAGTAATAGGTTCCCGTACATACGCGAATCCCTTAACGCACAATGCTTGGCTAAGCGACGATAGCCAGACCTGCTTCACCACCGACGAACTCTCCCAAGCTTATGTATACGCCTGGGATGTATCAGACCCCGCCAATATCCAAGAAAGAGACCGCTTTCGGTCTAGCCAAAGCCAAGGAGGAGCAGTTCCTCACAATGTACATGTCCTAAACGACTACCTCATCATCTCCTATTACAAAGACGGAATCGTCATAGTAGATGCCGCCGAACCCTCAAGCATGGTAGAAGTTGGTTATTACGATACAGCCCCTACCCTTGCAGGTGGCGGAACCGACGGCTGCTGGGGCGCATATCCCTTCCTACCTTCAGGACTCATCCTTGCCTCCGATATAAACAACGGCCTATTCGTCCTTCAACCCAACTACCAACGAGCATGCTACCTCCAAGGCACCATAACAGACTCAGTCACAGGCCAAACTATCAGCGGAGTAAACGTGACCATACAAGGCCCTAACCTCACAGAGATCACAGGTGCTACTGGCGAATACTCCCTTGGTACAGCCAATGGTGGAGCCTACACAGTTACCTATGCCATCTCGGGCTATACCTCCAAGACCATCAGCACCACACTCACGAACGGCACATTGGTAACGCAAAATGTAGCACTCGCCCCCATCGCAAATAGCAGCCTAACAATCACTGTACTAGACGGCCAGACAGGTCTCCCCTTAAAGAATGCCCAGATATCGGCCACTGCCCAAACAGCATTCTTCTCCTATACCACAGACCTAAATGGCCAAGTGAACGATCCAAACTTCCCCTCCGAACCTGCCACTTTCATCGTCGGACTTTGGGGCTATCAACCCATCGAAATCCAGCGTTCAATCTCCCCATCAAACAATAACGTACTCATATACCTCCAACCAGGATACTATGACGACTTCCTATTCAACCTAGGATGGTCCACTAGCGCCAATGCCACAACAGGTTACTGGGTAAAAAGCGCCCCAATCGGTACAGACTTCAACGGTAATCCCATCAACCCAGACGAAGATATCACCACTGATAGAGGAACCCACGCATATATCACAGGAAATAGCGGGGGCGCAGCAGGAAGCGACGACATAGATAATGGTTCCGTCGTATTAACCTCTCCTACAATCGATCTCTCCTCCTACTCCGACCCCATTATCACCTATGCGCGTTGGTTTGCCAATGACGGCGGCAATGGTAGCCCTCTAGACGACGACATGATTGTTGAACTCTCCAATGGAAGCACTATAGTCACAGTCAATACCATCTCGGGGCCTAATGAGAATGAATGGAAAATGGATACCATCATTGTAAGTGAATATCTAGCACCATCAAACAATATGTTCCTCCGCTTCACCGCCACAGATAGAGGAGTTGGGCACCTAGTAGAAGGAGGGGTAGACCTATTCCAAGTCACTGAATATACCGAAGCACAATGCGGCCGAGATATCTTCGAACCCAACCAGAAGCCTATGGACGCAAGCCCTATTCCTATCGAAGGGGTATTACAAAACGCCCGCATATGCGACGATAGCGATGAAGATTGGTACTCATTCATCGTAGGTGATGACACGAATCTTCAAATCGCCCTATCCGACTTCTCTGTCGATTTGGAACTAGAGCTCTATGACATCAATCAAAACTTAATTGGGTCATCCGTAAATCCCGAAGGCCAAGACGAAAGCATCGTATTCAATAATGCAGGCTTGGGTGATACATATCTCATTCGGGTATATGGCTATAACGGAGCATATGAAGATGCTCCATACTATCTCCAACTCCAAAGACGAAATACACCATTTGCATCAGTCGTTCGTCCGAGTGGTTCGATAAAAGGAGGCGTCTTCTCCGTTCCAAATGCAAGCATACACCTTAATGTAATGAGTGACATTTTTGATCGCTCCTTCCATGTATACCCCAACCCTTCAAATGGAACCTTCAACCTATTCATACAAGTAACTAACAATCAACTTGCCCAACTATCTATATTCGATTTGCAAGGAAAGGAACTAGTCCAGCAACAAATCGAAGTACAATCGGGTAATAACGAAAAAGGGATTCGGCTTCCTCTACTACCTAAAGGCATGTATCTTCTAAAGGTAAAAACGGCAGAAGGAACATACTCTAAAAAGCTGCAAATCAATTAAGCAGCTCTAAAATACAATAGCAAAGCGGCAACTCGAAAAATTCGAGTTGCCGCTTCGCATATATAGCCTATAGCTTTTAGAGCTATTTCATCGTTTTAAATACATTGATAGCCTCATATAGATATACATCCTTCTCCAAATCCTCTTTCCAATCATCCATACGAACTTGCTTTGAGCTATCAGCCTTTATACTTGGGAGGTCACTCTTTAGGAACTCGACAGAAATATCAGGGGCAGCGCCTTCCAATTTATCAGTATATTCATCGCTTTCATCCTTTCTTTCCTTAGCTTCCGTACGATAAGTCTCCAAGTTTAAAGTAGACTTCGTATCATCTCTATCCGTTTTCAATTTCCCTGCATACTCATTAATAAGATCAAAGGTAGAACTAGCGCTTACACGGGTTTCCACTTCCTTCTTCAAACGAGCTCTTTGGCCCTCAGAAATATTCCAAGAATCAAACTCTAGTGGCTTAATCTCGTCCCACTGCATTGGATGATCATGCTCTTTCTCTCCTACATCAATATAACGATAATTATCAGGAAGAACGATATCTGGAATTACGCCACGAAGTTGAGTAGCTCCTCCGTCAATTCGATAGAACTTCTGTGTAGTAAGCTTGATAGAACCCAATGGCTTGATATGATCATAGTCACGCCCTTTCAAGAAACGATCAAGGTCGTAGAAACGTTGAACTGTTCCTTTTCCGTATGTGGTTTCACTTCCAATGATAATTGCACGGTTGTAATCTTGCATAGCTGCAGCCAAGATTTCAGAAGCCGAAGCACTGAAAGAATTCACCATGATGATAAGTGGCCCACGATATTGTACTTTGGGGTCTTTGTCACTAAAAACATATGGTGCTCCATAACGAGACTTCACTTGTACAATAGGTCCTCTCTCAATAAAGAGTCCTGCCATATCAACTGCATCCTTCAAAGAACCTCCTCCATTGTTTCGTAGGTCAAGAATAAGTCCCTTAACATTTTCTTTTTGAAGCTTCTCGATTTCTAGTCGGACATCTTCCGCACAATTTCGGCCTCCCTTCTTAGAGAAATCCGCATAGAACTTAGGAAGTTTAATATATCCAATAGACTTTTTCTTATCCTTAATCAATACAGACTTTGCATATGTTTCTTCCAAGATTACAACATCCCGAATGATAGGAATAATCGTTTTAGCTCCATCTACTTTCTTCACAGTCAGTCGAACCTCAGTTCCTTTCTTTCCGCGAATAAGCTTGACTGCATTATCCAATCGCATTTCCACAACATCAACGGGATCCTCTTCTCCTTGCCCAACAGCCACAATCAAATCTCCTACTTCTAGCTCACCTTGCTTCCAACAAGCACTTCCTGGCACAATTCGCTGAACCTCAATATACCCATCCTTCTCAGAGAGCGTTGCCCCAATTCCTTCTAGGCGACCAGACATTTGGATATCGAAATCCTCCTTGTCCTTTGGAGGGAAATACCCAGTGTGTGGATCATATGTATTGGTGATTGCATTGATATAAGTTGTAAGTCGATCACTTCGTTCCAATTGGGAAAGACGACGGAAGTAATTCTTTTGGCTTTTCATCACCTTCTCTCTTGCTTCCTTCTCAAGCTCCTCAAATGACTTCTCTTCATAATCCTCCTCCTCATTCTCTTTTGCTTTTTCTTGATCATCCATCAAGTCTGCAAGACGCGTCATTGTATTGTACTTGAGTAGCTTTCTCCATCTCTCTTTCAAAGCATCTTTACTCTTTACATAAGAAAGCTTATCCGTATCAAACTCTACATTCTCTTCTTTTGTAAAATCAAATGGCTTTGATAGTATATCTTCATAGAATCCCTCAACCTCTTTCACACGCTTCTCTATTATCTCTAGAGATAGGTCGAAGAATTCATAGTTTTGCGCTTGAATTTGCTCATCCAAAGCTGTCCGATAGTTGTCAAATCGCTTTACATCTTCATCAAGCAGAAAGCGTTTATTATAATCCAATCGTTTCACATAGAGTTCATAGGCTTTGGCAGAAAAATCATCATCTATTTCCAATGCAGTATAATGCCCGCTATTTAAGCTTTCCATAATTACTCCCATCAGCACTTTATCTTTATCAGCATCGCTAGGAGGAGGATAAGAACCTAACAAAAAGAATACGAGCAAGACAGAAGTATAACTCAAAAGTTTATTCATACCGAGTTCTTAATGTACTTAATCAGTGTTAATCAGAAACTATTCTATTATAACGTACCTTTACTATTAATATATACGTAAAAATTACATTTAGGTTACAGATTTCAATACGAATATACCAAAATTTGCAATCCTTTTTAGGCTAGATAAGTTCGAAGTACCGTTTCATTTCCCAGTCTGTTACGGCCTTGGCAAACTCTCGCCATTCCCATTCACGGGTACTTACGAAATGTGATACAAATTCCTCTCCAAAAAGCTCCTTAGCAATATCCGAATGCTTCATTGCTTGAGAAGCATCCCATAAATTTCGTGGAAGTACCCCATTACTAAAGTCTTCATATCCATTTCCAATGGTTTTCGGTTGTTCAAGCTTGAGTCCATTCTTGATTCCCCATAACCCACTAGCCAAACAGCCTGCCATAGCGAGATAAGGATTCGAATCAGATCCACAAACCCGTGTTTCTAAGCGTGCTGATTTAGAGCCTGTTGTCAATACACGAAGTGCAGTTGTTCGATTATCTCGTCCCCATGTAACCGTTGTTGGTGCCCAAGCTCCTTCCACAAGGCGCTTGTAACTATTGATTGTAGGAGCATACATCGGGAGGATATGTGGCAAACAATACAACTGACCTGCAACATAAGACTTCATCAAATCGCTCATCCCATTCTCATCGTTCTCATTATAGAATAAGTTGGTGTTCACACCAGTATCCCACAAACTTTGGTGCACATGTCCACTACATCCAGGAAGATCAGGATGCCACTTCGCCATAAAAGTTGGCATAATACCTAGACGCTGCCCTATTTCCTTGACGGCTGTTTTGAACAAAGCTGCTCTATCTGCCGATTCCAATATATCATCATAGAGAATTGCCGCCTCATATACGCCAGGGCCTGTTTCCGTATGAATACCTTCTAGTGGAATCCCAAACTCTCCTAACTCATCAAACAGTTTGTTAAAGAACACATGCTTGAGGGAGCTTCTAAGGATTGAGTAACCAAACATTCCAGGAGTCATCGGAGTTGGATTTTGGAAACTTTTCGCGCGTATACTTTCAGGAGTCTCTTCAAAGTTAAACCACTCGAATTCTTGTGCGAAGAAAGGCATATATCCTGCTTCAACTGCTTGTTGGCGTATCTTCTTGAGCAATGCGCGAGGACAAACATTGAGTGATTGACTAAAATCTGCCAAAAAGAAAGGGAGATTATTATCCCAAGGAATTTTTCGGAAGGTATTGGGATCAATATGCGCTTCTGCATCAGGGTAGCCAGAGTGCCAACCCGTCACCGTTACATTATCGTAACAAACATCAGCAATATCCCACCCAAATACAACATCACAGAAACCGAATCCTCCTTTAAGGATTGAATGAAACTTCTTTTTATGGACGACCTTTCCTCTCAATACTCCATCAATATCCACAATAGCTAACTTTACCTTCCCAGAAGGATGATTGTCCACATACGATATAATTTCCTGTATATCAACTTTATACGAATTGTTGTTCATAGCAATGAGGCTTTTCTAGCAATTATTCAAATAATATACTAAGATAGGCTGAAAATCCATACTTTATTTATCAAATCTCAATAATAAACGCTTGCAGGATTGTCTCTCTTGGGAAAAAATAGGGCAAAAAAAATCTCCTTCTAGTTTTTCTAACTAGAAGGAGGAATTAACATGAATGTGCAGAAACTTTATCTATTCTCAAATATAGAGAAAAAATCTTTTTAAACCGAAAGGAATAATATATTCTCCCTAGAAAATATACTCTCCACGCTCGATCATAGCATCTGCGATATCTCTGTGTAACTTCTTCGAATTAATAAGTTCTGTCTTTGTGAATCGCTTAAGACCCATCAACAATACACGCTGAACATCTCCTGTAGCAAATGAGCCAATTGCTTCCTTAGCAGCAGAAGTAAGCTTATCTACTGCGTTGTAGAGATAGAGATTAGCCATATTGATTTGTTGGGTGCAAGCTTCTTCCCCTTTGATTGACATCAACTTTTCTGTACGGAGGATAGTAGATTCAGCGATGTATACCTCGATCATCATATCAGCGATATTCATCATGACCTCTTGCTCCTCACGAGCCTTCATTCCAAAAGTCTCGACAAACTTACCTGCAACCATCAAAATTGCCTTCTTAAGGTTCACCAATGTCTTTTTAGCCTTACCAAATGTACCTGTTGGCGTTGGCCCAAATTTAGGCATTGACATCAATTCTTTTCCAACTGCCATAGCAGGCCCCATAACATTGAGTTGGCCTTTCATTGCACGACGAAGAACCATTCCTACGAGGAGCATACGGTTAATTTCGTTTGTTCCTTCATAGATTCGGGTAATTCGGGCATCTCTGTATGCTCTTTCCATAGGCGCATCAGCAGAGAATCCCATTCCACCATACACTTGAAGTCCTTCATCTACACAGTAGTCAAGTGCTTCAGAGCCATGTACCTTAATGATAGCGCATTCGATAGCGAATTGCTCTACCCCTTTAAGCTTAGCTTGGACAGTATCCATACCATTGGCCTGAAGATCTTTGATTTTATCTTCAATGTCTTGGCCTGCACGGTAAGCAGCAGACTCACATGCGTATGTGCGCGTTGCCATCTCCGCCAACTTATACTTGATTGCACCGAAACTAGAAATAGGCACTCCAAACTGCTTGCGCTCATTCGCGTAATTAACCGCGTGGTTAATAACTGAACGACATCCCCCTAATACCCCAACACCTAGCTTAATTCGGCCAATATTCAAGATATTCACAGCGATTTTGAAGCCATTTCCACGAGTAGAAAGCATATTCTCTACAGGAACAGGACAATCAGTAAAGAATACTTGACGAGTAGAAGACCCCTTAATACCCAACTTCTTCTCTTCGTCATTCAACGTAATTCCGCCGAAATCCTTCTCTATGATAAACGCTGTAAGGTTCTTATCATCTTCAATCTTTGCAAATACAATGAATACATGAGCAAATCCTGCATTTGAGATCCACATCTTCTGACCTGTAATCATATAATGTGTACCTGCTTCATTCAAGACTGCTTTTGTTTTACCAGAGTTTGCATCAGAACCAGCGTCTGGCTCTGTCAAACAATAGCATGCCTTCCACTCACCTGTAGCAAGTTTTGGCAAATATTTCTGCTTTTGTTCTTCGTTTCCATAATATACGATAGGCAATGTTCCAATTCCTGTATGGGCTCCATATGCTGTCGAGAACGAACCAGCAGATCCTACCACATCAGAAATCAACATAGAAGTATTGAAGTTCATTTCTAGTCCTTCATACTCTTCTGGAATCGTGATACCCAACAATCCCAACTCGCCCGCTTTTGTCACCAATCCTTCCATTACTCCCTCTTTCAACTTATCAATCTCTTCTATATGAGGAGTAATTTCAGTATCAATAAATTCCTGACACACATCCGCCATCATCCGCTGCTCTTCCGTAAATTCTTCTGGGATAAAAACCTCATGAGCTTCTGTTTCGCGAATCAAAAACTCACCTCCTTTGATCGCTCTTTTATTCAAAATTGTATCCATAATTTAAATGTGAACAAACTTAAAAACGCTTTAGGACGAAATAATATGGTTAAAACAAGGGCATTAACAGCTTAAATTTAGTCTGCATGCCGAGTAATTATAACGTAAATATAATAAAAAAGTTCTGCTTGCATAATAATTATAGCTTTTTTTCCAAGCCTTGAAGAAATTCAACAAAAGGAACTCCCTCTTACAGAATAAGGATATAATTTCCCTTGATTTATCTCCTGAAAATTCTGTACAGAATAAGGATACAAGGAAAATATAACAGGATTCCTTACCTTTAATGAGGTCAAGCAATTGGTTTACAACAAACAATATGTTCAACAAGATCCTTAGGCTTTATAAAGATGCTTATTCTGGCCTCCCTAGAGAAATATGGGAACTTGGGATCTTTACCCTTATCAATCGTTTAGGGATGATGGTGATTCCCTTCCTAAGCGTTTACCTCAAGACTATCCTAAAATTCAGCCTTGCAGAAGCTGGTCTGTTGTTGAGTGCCCTAGGGTGGGGAGCGCTAGCAGGTTCATTTCTAGGAGGTCAAATGACCAAACGATTCGGGCATAGAATCACCATGGTGGCAAGTCTTATTATAGGAGGCGTCATGCTTATCATTATCGAAAGGGTGGAGGGATTCTATGGCCTCTTTATTGTAATGTTCCTTACCTTTATGTTTGGGGAATCTTACCGACCTGCAATGAGTGCCCTCATTGGCCAATTGGTGCCCAAGAATGATACAGGTAGATCCATGGCAGTAATGCGGTTGGCTATGAGTATCGGTATGAGCATTGCCCCTGCAATTGGAGGATTTATCGCCACTTACTTAGGCTATGAGTACCTTTTCTGGGTCGATGGCATAACCTGTATCTTAGCAGGAATATATTTATATATTGTTTCGGCGAAATGGGAATATGGACAACAGCCCATTACCCAACAACCACAAGATGTAGAATCAGCCCACCTCCTCCCCTATCAAAATACCCAATTCCTCCTCTTCTTAGCTTCTAGTTTCTTTATTGGATTCGTTTTCTTGCAATACTTTTACAGTGTACCCGTCTTTATCAAAACGGAATGGGGATTTGACGAACGTTATATCGGGATTTTGATGGGAACCAATGGATTATTGGTCGCCTTATTCGAATTGCCTTTGGTACATACCCTTGAGAAGAATAAATATATCTATACAAGTATCATCATTGGGATCATATGTATTGCTGGGGGGTATATTCCTTTTCTCTTCTTTGGCACCTATGCACTAGGCTTTGTTAGTATTGGGATTTGGACATTAGGAATCATGCTTTTTCTCCCCTTTAACAATTCAATTCCTGTCACAATGGCTCCTCAAGTTTATACAAGTGACTATATGGCTTGGTATTGGATGGCTTGGGCAATTGTAGGAATCGCAGCTTCTTCCCTAGGCTTAGTAGCAGCCGCTTACTTTGGGTTCCAAGCATTTTGGTTAGGGGTATTGGCCTTAGCAGGCATTGGCCTATTTCTCTTCTCCAAAATCGAACGCGAAAAAATTGAGTAGAATCTACGGTATAGCCTAAGCATAAAGAGCCCAATTTTCCTAACAATCTTATCAAAGGGGGTTCGAAGGCAGTTCTCAACAGCATTGCTTGATAAGGCTCCACAAGGCTAAGAAAAAATAGCCAGCGACCCTGTGCGGCTCGCACAGGGTTGCTGGCAAAATGCCAGGATGCCTGACGTGCCACGACAGGGACGCTGGCACTTTGTACCATATGCCTGTGCGGGCCGCACAGGGTCGCTGGCACTTTGTACCATATGCCTGTGTAGGTCGCACAGGGTCGCTGGCACTTTGTACCATATGCCTGTGTGGGCCGCACAGGGTCGCTGGCACTTTGTACCATATGCCTGTGCGAGTCGCACAGGGATGCTGGCACTCGTTGACATATGCCTGTGCGAGTCGCACAGGGATGCTGGCACTTTGTCTTGCCCCCCTGATGAGAGGTCGCAGAGGCCTATGTTAGAAGGATTTTCGTCTTTTTTCGGCTCATTTGAGGAGAAAGTCAGTCAAATTGCCCCTAAAAGTTGTTATAAATGCTATTTCACCCAATCAGCCTAGGCAGCTGATTGCTCATCAACCAAAAGTTTGTATCAAGGAAATAAGGCTTGTTTGTCCTAAATCCTTCTATCTCAAACACTCATTATACTAGCAATTTCATCAAATTTACTAGTATTGTCCATTCATTTTTCTATGCTTTCCTTTGGCAGGGGTTATAAAAAAATCCCATATCCTGCATCAGGATATGGGATATATACATTAACTCAATAACGAATTTATTTGATGATCAATCGGTTTTCTACAGAATCATCTCCATTAAAGAATTGTACGAAGTAAATCCCTTTAGGGAAGGAGTGTACAGGAATTTCATGTTCATACACACCTTTGATGTCGTTAAAGGTTTCTGTCCAAACTACTTGTCCCATACTGTTGATAATTTTCGCTTTCACATCTCCTCGGTAGATGGATTCGATGTGGAAGGTTACGGATTCCGAAGCGGGATTCGGATAGAGAGAAGCAACCAATGGATTCGGCATGTCTATATATAAGATCGCGATATTACTATAGACGAATCGCCCATCATATGTCAATTGCTTCAAACGATATTGCATAGAAGAGACATTGTTAAATACCACATCTCTATCGTAAAACTCATAGGTACTCGTTCCATCATTGGACAATTGAGAAGGGATTTCTTGCGTCAATTTATTGAAGAACCGTCCGTCAACTGATCGCTCAATGATATAACTCTCTACATTATCATCGTCTTTTGAAGTCCAAGTCAATAATCCGTCCCCAGCCGACAAACGTGCAGAGAAAGCCAAGAATGCAGGGAGTTGATCCAATGGGATATTACATACATTTCCCTCTTTGTCCATATAACCCGATACGGCAAAGTTTCCTGCAACCAATCCTTCTAAAGGCACAGAACAAGAGGTATGAATCTTTGCGTCTGGGATATTAGAAGCTTCGATTTCGAAGTATACATTCGACCGCAATTTATCGTCTCCCATGGGTGCAACGACTGTCAAGGTGTCTCCTGATTGTACATTGGAGAAACTGACAATCAATTCTTCTCGATCCTTTTTATTATATACATTCACCGTCTCTCCAGATGTCCCAGTATATACAACTTGCAATATTTTGGTTCCTCCTTCACAAGCGCAAGGAGCAGGAGGAATCAAACTCGGATCAATATTGCAATTGTTCCCTTCCTTATCTACAAAGCCCGAAACCGTAAAGTGGCCTGCTGTAACACCTTCTAAAGGCTGAGAACAGGAGGTAT
>Ga0163111_10000497_pt1 | contig 23657 bp, 21 predicted proteins | sample CRUFie1St18metaG_FD_109645 | JGI IMG/M metagenome (GOLD analysis project Ga0163111, IMG submission 109645) | Marine microbial communities from the Costa Rica Dome - CRUD Field 142mm St18 metaG | ecosystem: Environmental > Aquatic > Marine > Oceanic > Photic zone | place: Costa Rica: the Eastern... | reverse complement strand
TTTTATTAACCCCGCAAATGATGTGGAGAACGTTCTCATAAGATCTACAATTGAGGATCAAGACGAGGATACATTGATTTATCAATGGTATGTGAACAATCAAATCGTTTCAGTTGGGCGAGCAGATCGAAAATCAACAGCCAATTTATCCTACGATTTCAAGAGTGGAAAAAATCTTGTAACCTTGAAAGTTACGGATGGTAAGGATGAATCTTTAGAAACTACGATAGTTGAAATTGGTGATCACACACCACCTTCAATACAAAATATTTATTTAGATAGCCTAATTGGTTTTAGCTCAGTAGTACCGGACTTAGTTTCAAAAATCCAAGTAAGTGATAATTCATTAATTGTAATAGATGATAAAGATTCTCTCACTTTATCTCAGGACCCCAAGGCGGGCACACCCATCAATCAAGGCATGACCACAGTCAAAATTACTGCAACCGATCCATCTGGCAACTCATCGTCTACTCTCACTCATATTGATCTGAAACCTGTTGTCAAAATCACAGAACCTGTCAAATACGCTAAATTTGAGACTGGTGAAATTATTAAAGTGAGCGCTGAAGCAGGGATCTCATCTCTAGAAATAGTAAGATGGGAAATATTAGTAAATGGTGTTGTATTGAACCAAAGAGACGGGAACTCTTTGACTAGTGTCATTGAATCACTTCCCGAGGGAAGACACAATATTTCCGTGAGAGCTTTCAATGCTGCGAATCAATCATCTTTATCCAAAAGAACAAAAATAATAGTTGTTCCCAAAAGCAATAGCGACAATCAAGTGCCTAGACTTAGGCTTGGAAGAATGAACATCGAGGAAACGAAAATACCTCTTAGCTTCATGGCTCCTGTTGGATTTCAGTGCTGCGTTCAATTTAGTGAAAATCTAGAAAATTGGGAGACACTACACACAATTCAGGGAGAAGACGCTGACGTAGAAATTGATGTCGAGATTGTCCCTGGATCCAAAACAGGATTCTACAGATTACTACTTATAGAGGGCCGAGAAGAAGATAAGTAATTTTGAATTACTCTAAATTGTTGATGGGTATTATTAGCCACTAATAATAAAATCAAGCGTATTCAAGGTTTGAATTTCTAAAGTAATTCAAAAAAAATAAAAGAATCGCCTTCTGTCAGACATAAGTGATAGAATAATCAAAAATATTTACACTCTTATATGAACAAAAATCTATCTCGCAGAAAATTCACAAAAGCCGCCGCTGCCAGCTCTGTATTTAGCCTGATACCAGGCAAAGTCATGGGCGCCAACGAAAAAGTGAACGTCGCTTTCATCGGATGCGGTGGCCAAGGAGGAGGAATTGCTCACAATGTATACAATACGAAGTTGGTCAATCCGGTAGCTTTATGTGATGTAGCGCTTGGCACAGGCCATACAGCGGGAACCGAGAAAAAGTTTAAAGGCGTTCCTAAGTTTACAGATTTTCGTAAAATGTTCGATAAGTTGGGTAAGGACATTGACGCTGTTACAATCGGCGTTCCTGACCATTCACATTTTCCTATCTCAATGAGAGCAATGAGTGAAGGAATTCACTGCTTTGTGGAAAAACCATTGGCCCACACCTTTCAGGAAATCGAGCTAATGATTGCAGCAGAAAAGAAATATAAAGTTTCCTGTCAGATGGGTAACCAAGGTCACTCAGGAGCTAATTATCACCAATTCAAGGCATGGAAAGAAGCAGGCGTCATTAAAGAGGTAAAGAAAATCACCTCTTACATGAATTCAGGGAGACGCTGGCACCCATGGAAATTTGACAAATGGCAGACTGGTGAAAAAATGCCCAAAGAAATGGATTGGGATACTTGGCTTGGTACTGCCCCTTCTCACCCGTTTAGCAAGTACCTGCATCCTGGAAACTGGAGAAGTTGGTACGACTATGGTAACGGCGCCTTCGGTGACTGGGGACCACACATCCTGGATACAGCTCATCGTTTCCTTAAACTTGGTCTTCCCAATAAAATTACTGCAGTCCACCGAGAAGGAGTTCGAAACTTAATCTTCCCAATGGGCTCAACCATCCAGTTTGATTTTCCAGAAAGAGAAAATGAACCAGCCTGCGAAGTTCGTTGGTATGATGGCACCCGCAATAAACCAGATGCTCCTAAGGAGTTAGAGGAGGGAAGACGCCTAGAGAATAATGGTAAGGTTATTTATGGTAAGGACCTAACATTCAAAGGAACCTCTCACGGCAGCCCTTTAAGAATCATACCTGAAGATAAGATGAAGGATATGGCAAGCAGCCTTCCAAAATTTGGGGGTGGATCAAATCATTACCTTAACTTCGTGCTTGGTGCGAAGGGTGAAGAAAAGACAAGATCACCTTTCCACATTTCTGGAGTATTAAGCCAAGTATTCTGCCTTGGGGTCATTGCCCAAAGACTTGGCGGAGAACTGGATTTTGATCTTAAGACTAGAAGGATTACCAATAATAAGGTTGCTGATGCTCTTTTAGAAGGACCTCCACCACGTAAAGGTTGGGAAGAATACTATAAAATTTAATTGCTAATTAACACTATTCTCCTATCCGGAAAAGGCTCTTCTCTGAACGAATATAGATAGCTCCTTCGCTGATACCAAAAGATGCGAGGGTTCTTTCCTTTATTTTATTCTCAGCGATGATCTCAAATTTTCTTCCTGCTTTGATGACGGTGGTCTTTCCCTGTTCGTCCAAGAAGTATATCATACCATTAAAATAAACTGGCGATGCTGAAATCGGTCCAGCTGTTCGTTCCTGCCAAATAATTTCCCCTGTCAAAGGCTCTACACAAGTGGCGATCCCTCCATCAGAAATAAAATAGAGGAGATCATCAACGACCATAAAAGAGGGTGTGTTTGGTGCCCTCTTAGTGATCTCCCATTCAACGTGAGATTCAGTTACATTACCTTTGGATTCTTCATCGACTCTAATACCAAGAATATGAGCTCTCTCGTATCCCGTACCAACGTAAATCATATTTTTATAAACTCCTGGCTTCGGTATCACTGACCAACCACCATAGTCAACACTCCATAACTCCTCCCCCGTTTTCGAGTCATATGAAAAAACCGCACCACTCGCTGGGCTTATTATTTGAGATCTACCACCCATGCGAATCAAGGTAGGAGTACTGAAAGAAAATTTTCGAGACTGATCAGTTTCAGATCTTTGTTTTTTCCATAGAACCTTACCTGTATTCTTATCAAGAGCCACGACAAAAGGATTTGTCAGGGCGTCAGCACTATAAAAGAAAAGATTATCCACAATAATAGGAGTACCCCCATTCCCATGAAGGGGGTCATACTTAAGCTCATTGTTTTTCCAAAGAATCTTTCCTTTCGAATCCAAACAAGCTGATCCCATGTGTCCAAAATGAACGTAGACTTTCCCATCTTCAATGATGGGAGTTGGACTCGCGTGTGAATTCTTACTATGAATCGGTCTCTTTAAAGGCTTCTGCTCAAACACTTTAGTGTTCCAGAGTTCTTTACCGTCAGAAGAATCATAACAAATAACCCTAAGCTCACGATGCACGTCTGCAGCGTCTTGGTTATCCCCTTCTGCGACTGCCGAAGTTAAGTAAATTTTACCTTTTGAAATGACCGGCGAGGACCAACCCTTACCTGGGACAGATACTTTCCACTTTACGTTTTCAGTATCACTCCATTTCAAGGGTATCGATTTTACCGTCACATGGCCATCCCCGGTAGGACCTCGAAATTTAGTCCATTCCTTGGCTGATATAAAAACTGATAAGAAGGCGAAAATAAATGAGTTATAAATCAAAAATCTCATATTCTTTATTTAAATCAGACCATCCAGCACTTCAATAGTTGATATCTTTAAATTTTAATAGGTCTGTTCATTTATCTGTCTCGCAATATCACTCAGATCATTTATGTTTTCTCATTAAGATGGAAAAAGACACAAAATTTGAACATTTAGAGGGACTCATCGCTGCCACTTTCACTCCTTTTCATGAAGACGGGCAAGTCAACCTTGAACCCATACCAGCAATGGTTGAGCACCTCGCAAAATGCTCAATTAGAGCCATTTTCATTAATGGAACCACAGGCGAAGGCCCATCTCTCACAGAAGAAGAAAGAATAACACTTGCCGAAAATTTTGTTACAGAGGCCAAAAAAAATAACATCAAAAGTATTATTCATGTCGGTCATGAAAGCTTGCAAAGCGCTGGATCCTTCGCTGCCCATGCAAATCAGATCGGAGCAGACTGCATCTCAGCAGTTCCTACTTCCTACTTTAAACCATCAAGCCTAAATACTTTGATAGATCACCTCTCTGTGATTACTTCGAATGCTCCAAAATTACCATTCTACTATTATCACATACCCAGAATGAATAGCGTGCAATTCGACATGCTGAGTTTACTTGAAATCGCAGAACGAGAGATTCCAAATCTAGTTGGAATTAAATACACAGCTGCCGAGCTTTCAGCTTTCGTTGAGTGCAAACAATTCAAGTCAGGAAAATACAATATGCTTTTTGGAGCTGATGAAATGCTCTTAGCGGGTCTTTCTATGGGAGCAGACGGCGCCGTAGGATCAACCTATAATTTCATGGCTCCGATTTATAATACAATCATAGAGAATTATAAGGATGGAAACCTTGAGGCCGCGCAAAAACATCAGGCCAAGGCGGCAGAACTGATCCGTATTATCACAGGACCAACTGGGATGACTGGATTGAAAGTTGCGATGCGCCTTGCTGGCTTTGATTGTGGACCTCACAGGCTACCTCTTAAAACGCCTTCACCTGGTATCGCTGAGGAAATGCGTAATCGATTAGAATCCGCAGGTTTTTTCAACTGGACCTCCCCTTCCAATGACCAATAAAATAAACTGTAAACGACGCCTTGATTAGTTACCTCACTATCTTTAGCGCCTGTGCACCAGTCTTTATTATTATCGCTGCAGGTTACGCTTGCCGTCGGCTTCACTTAGTTAATAAAGAATCAGATAAGTCGCTCGTTAAGTTGACTTTAAATATCTTATTTCCTGCCTTCATCATAGATCACATTCTTGGAAACGAAAAACTATCTAGCGTTTCAGAGATCGGAGTAGCCGCAGGTACCGGGTTCATTTCATTACTCTTGGGAATCTGCCTTTGTTATTTTATTTCAGGTATTTTGAAAACAGAAGGTGAGCAAAGAAGGGCCTTTGCAGTGACCACAGGTCTACAAAATTATGGATTCATCCCTATCCCTATCGTTCTCGCACTCTACCCAGATGCCAACATTATTGTTGGTGTACTTTTAATGCATTCTGTAGGCGTCGAGTTAGCGCTCTGGACTGCTGGAGTCATGATTCTAAGTGGGAAACGAACTAGCATATGGAGTAGACTCCTCAACGTTCCTCTCATTACTACGGTCATTTGTTTAATAATAAATTTCCTAGGCCTAGGAATGGAAGTGCATGGAAAGCTCGAAGGCACTTGTAACATGCTTGGAAACTGCGCAGTCCCTCTTAGCCTACTCTTAATTGGGGCAACGATTAACGATTTAATTCACGGATCTAAAGAAAAAATCTTTAATCAGCAAAGGTCTGCCGAAGCAATCTTGGCTATCGGCCTAAGAATGCTCACCATACCGGTATTAATTTTACTTTACGCTAAATTCTCTCAGATCTCTCCCGAATTAAAAAAAGTACTCGTTATTCAAGCCGCAATGCCTGCAGCAGTTTTCCCAATTATCCTGACTAAAGAATATGGGGGTGACACCAACACATCCGTTAGAATTGTTATTGCCACTACATTACTTTCAGTCATCACTATACCTCCAGCCATAGTATTTGGACTATGGTTTGTCGGCATCAGCGCTCACTAAGAGTAGACTTTTCAATTACCAATATTTGAGATAATCTGAAAATCTATTTTAGAATAATTCTTAAAAATGTGATTCTCTCTCAAATAAAAACCCTCATGTTCCGCCTAACTCTTATTCTTTCGGTTATTGCTCTAACAAATAACATTAGGGCAAATTCTGAAAAACCAAATGTCATTCTAATTATGTGTGACGACCTAGGCTGGGGAGACGTTGGTTTCAACGGAAATAAAATCATCAAAACTCCGAACCTAGACTCTATGGCTAATTCGGGCATTAAATTTGATCGATTTTATGCAGCTGCTCCGGTCTGTTCTCCGACTCGGGGAAGTGTACTAACCGGAAGGCATCCTTTCCGTTACGGCATTTACTACGCCAACACCGGCCACATGAAAAAAAAGGAATTAACCCTTGCCGAAATAATGAGAACCAAAGGCTACAGGACAGGGCATTTTGGAAAATGGCATCTTGGTACATTGACTACAAAAATAAAAGACGCCAATCGCGGAGGCCCAAAAGGTGCCAAGCATTTCTCAACGCCTCAACAAAACGGCTTTGACATCTGTTTCTCTACTGAATCAAAAGTACCAACTTGGGACCCTATGCTTGTTCCTAAAGAATTCAGCGCTGGATCCAGCAGAAGAAAATGGTGGAACCCATTAAATGAATCTAAAAGCGCTGATCATTATGGCACCCACTATTGGGATCAAAATGGCAAGGTAGTGACAGAAAACCTAAGAGGCAGTAATTCCAGGGTCATTATGGATAGAGCTATTCCCTTTATGAAGAGCTCATTAAAATCCAAGTTGCCTTTTTTCACAGTCATCTGGTTCCATACCCCTCACTTACCCGTTATTGCTGGGCCAAAATATACCAAAATGTACCAATCCCATTCAAAGTATCAGCAACATTATTTTGGGTGCATAACCGCCATGGACGAGCAAATAGGACGGCTACGCAAAGCATTAAAAGAAGCAAACGCTCATAGAAATACTATGATTTGGTTCTGCTCAGACAATGGGCCAGAGGGAAACGAATCAGCACCCGGAAAGACGGGAGGGTTTAGGGGAAGAAAAAGAAGCCTTTACGAAGGAGGAATAAGAGTCCCCGCCTTACTTGAGTGGCCTGATAAAGTACAAAACAAAAGAAAAATCAAGTGCCCAGTAGGAACCGTAGACTACCTACCCACCATACTCTCCGAACTAAACATTAAACTTCCAGACAGTCGCCCAATCGATGGGATTGATTTAAATCCGATCATTACAAATAAAGTTAAAGTTCGCGGCAAGCCAATGGGGTTTCAAAGCAACTCAATAGCATCATTAATAACGGATCGTTATAAAATAGTGCTAAACAAAAAAAATAAAAACGTCGAAATGTATGACCTCATAAAAGATCCATTCGAAAAACTTAACATTGCAAACGAGATGAGAGAGAAAGCATCAGAACTTAAATCCGAATTGAATGAATGGATAAAGTCATGCTTAAATAGCGATAACGGTAAGGATTACCAAAAATCTCAATCACAGAATTAATGCTAAAGTTCATTCATAATATAGCAGCCACCTCCTTTCTGCTGTTTGTAACACTACTTATAAATTCTTCCTCAGAAGAATCTGTCAGATCATATGAAATAAGATTGGACCAAAAAGGATGGGGTAACGGGTCACCTAAAGACATTGAGGCAGTCCTTAATTCAGCTTGTGACTCTATCCATAAGCACTTTACCCCATTAAAGGAAAAAGAACCAATGAGAGTGATGCGAGATAAGTCCGGGCCAATCACTCTCTTCAAAAGAAATTTACGTGGGGAAATCATTATTAAGTTAAACACAGGAGATCGTTTCTGGTGTCAATATGCCTATCAAATGGCACATGAATTCTGTCATGTGCTTTGCAGATTTAAAAATGGAAGCCGTAGGAACTTATGGTTTGAGGAAACCCTTTGTGAAATGGCTTCAATGTTTGCCTTAAAGTCAATGGCGGAGACATGGAAAACTAATCCTCCATACGCAAACTGGAAATCATACTCATCGGCTATTGAAGATTATCTGAGTGACATCGAATCAAAAAATAAACTTCCAGCTGGAGTCAACATAGAAGACTATTATAAGAAAAACGCCAAAATCTTGGCAGACGATGCTGTTAATAGAATAATAAACGGTAAAGTGGCTGCAGCACTTTTGGTAGCTTTCGAAACAAATCCAGAGCATTGGGCTTCAATCCATTATATTAATGAAGGAAAGGCCAAGGAGGACATACCTTTTGAGGAATACCTTAAGAATTGGCTCGATGAATCACCAAAAAAACATCATATTTTCATTCACTCAATTGCGAGAAGGCTAGGCATATCACTTTGAGAAAAAACTTTTATATAATGCCAAAGCCCGTTTAGAATCCCAACTCGAAACTCAAATCATCAATTTATATGGCAACTAAAGTAGGAATAATAGGAGCTGGCGGCATGGTCGGCTATCACATCGCAGGTTTTAAGCAAGCAGGAGCTGAAATCACTGCTATCGCTGACATGAATTTAGAAGCAGCTCAAAAAGTTGCTGAAGAAAATGGCATCGCTCAATCATTTGGTGATGTCAACGAAATGCTAAGTATCGATGAAATCGATGCTGTTAGTATTATTGTTCCAAACAAATTTCATGCTCCTCTCGCTATCCAGGCTCTCAACGCAGGTAAACATGTTTTCTGTGAAAAGCCTCCCGCTCTCAATGCTGCTGAAGTTCTCCAGATGATAGATGCTGCAAAATCAGCTGGCAAAGAACTCATGTTTAATTTTAACAACCGTGCAAGACCAGAGTCCTACGCAATTATGGATAAAATCAACGCTGGTGAAGTTGGAACAATCAACTCAGCTCAAGCCAAGTGGTGTCGAAGAACAGGCATACCTGGTTTCGGAGGTTGGTTTACAACTAAAGCGCTCTCTGGAGGCGGTCCATTAATCGATCTGCTTCACATGCTTGATCTTGCGATGTATTTTATGGGCTACCCAAAACCATCACATGTCACAGCTCAAACCTTTAATGATTTCATCACTGACAAAAGCTTCAAAGGCCCTTGGGGACTACCAGACAATGACGATGGAACGACAGACGTTGAATCAGCAGCCCACGGCTTTATTACATTTGAGACCGGTCAGGTCTGTAATTTCCAAATCAGTTGGGCAGAAATGATTAAACGTGAGGAGGTTTCTGTAGTTTTTCAGGGAACAAAAGCAGGAGGAAAGGTAGAAAGACTTTTCGAGGAGGACGGCCTTGATGAAACAGCTATTGATAGTTGTGAATTATATACACAGAACGGACCTGAAAGAGTTGATACCAACATTGAAGTAGAAGAGTGCGAGGACATGGGAAGAATAAAATCCGCTGCAAACTTCATTCTTGCTATCGAAGGAAAAGAAGCCCCTCTTAACACTCCAGATCAGGCGCTCACTCTAATGAAAATCATTGACGCCGCTTACGAATCAGCAAATACAGGAGCTCCAGTAAGCTGCAAATAATTAAAATATAAATTAACTCAAATATAAAAAGAAATCAAAACTATGAATCGCAAACTACGTATGGGAATGGTCGGCGGCGGCCGAGGAGCATTCATTGGAGCTGTTCACAGAATGGCTGCTAATCTTGATGGAAAAATTGAACTCGTAGCTGGAGCATTTTCTTCATCACCTGAAAAATCCAAGCTCTCTGGAGAAGATTTCTTTCTGGACCCTGAAAGAGTCTATGACTCGTATCAGGAAATGGCAGAAAAAGAATCCGCCAGAGAGGATAAAGTCGACTTCGTCTCCATCGTCGTACAAAATCACCTTCATTTTGATGTCGCCAAGACATTTCTAGAAGCAGGCTTCAATGTAATTTGCGATAAGCCAATGACGAGGACTCTTGAGGAGGCACGTGCCTTACGAGACATCGTTGATGAAACCGGACAAATCTTTTGTCTCACTCATAATTACACTGGTTATCCAATGGTCAAAGAAGCAAGGCGCATGGTCAAAGACGGCGAGATCGGAAGAATTCTCAAGATTGTTGCAGAATATCCTCAAGGTTATGCAGTTGGTGATGTTGAGGGAGATGGCCAGGGACAAATTTCAAACTGGAGATCTGATCCAAAGATCGCAGGGTCTTCAAATTGCATGGGTGACATTGGAACTCATGCACACAACCTTGTTAGATATATTACTGAATTGGAAATAGAGGAGATGTGCTCCGAACTTACCGCTTTCATACCAGGTAGGGAATTGGATGACGATGGAAACAATCTGATAAGGTTTGAAGGCGGCGCCAAAGGAATTATCTATGCCTCTCAAATCTCCAACGGAGATGAAAACGCTTTAAACATCCGCGTTTACGGAACAAAAGCTTCTTTAGAGTGGCACCAAGAAGATCCCAATGAACTAATCGTTAAATACGCTAACGCTCCAAGAAAGATTTATCGTAGAGGCAATGATTACCTCGGGGAAGCTGCACAAAATAATTCTCGAACTCCATTCGCTCATCCAGAAGGTTTCATTGAAGCCTTTGCAAATGTTTACCTTGCCGCAGCTCAAGCTATTGCAGATAAAATAGATGGAAATACACCACCCGAACAAGGCTATGACTTTCCTGATGCGACAGACGGCATAGCAGGTCTAGCATTCATAGAGACTGCAGTGAAAAGCAGCGGAAGTGATGAAAAATGGCTCAAATTTCCTGAACTCTAAGCAATTTTCAGTAAGTAGAAACAAGCCCCATACCAACTAAAAAGATTTTAAGCGTAGATTATTTTATAGACGTAATCTTAAGTTCATTATTTATAACTACACTGTAAGAGTGAAATATCTTCTTCTCTTATTTATTCCCCTCACGGCTCTTTCTATTGAACCTGAAGTTGGCATAAAGTTTGAAGGATCAAACATCACTCTCACGCCTGAAGGCAAAAATAATAGAGAATGGATTTTTGAATCCTCTAAAAACTTAAAAGATTGGAACCATGTAACTGGGATGATGCCGGTATTTTCTGGCGAGACTTCCTCAGCAAGCAAGAACTCGCTTGATTCATGGAAATTTTTTAGAGCCTCTAGAACCGAGGGGTTTTATGATCCAAGGTGCCTAAGAGTCATCGACTTGAAATTCGAAAATGAGGAATGGCAAAATCAACTAACTCAGAGCTACTCCTCCGGAGAAGAAATAATTGGATCACTAGAATATAGGAATGAAACATTTGAAGGTGTTGGCATTCGTTACAAGGGGAACACTTCATATACAAGATCAGGAGAAAAAAAATCTATTAACATTAGTATAGATGCCACGGATGAGGGCGCCGATATTGATGGTTATAGCACTCTTAACTTAAATAATGCATTCGGCGATGACACCTTACTAAGAGAGGCTTTATATTTTAACACTATGAAAAAATATGTAGCCAGCCCATGGGCCGGTATTGCCCAGTTGAATATAAACGGAGAAAACCACGGTGTTTATTCTAATGTTCAACAACAAGACGGCTCATTAATTAGAGAATATTTCAAAGAAAATAATGGAGACCGTTGGAAAGCTCCGAGTGGCAATGGTAGCGGCAACGGTGCTAATGGTGGCGGTGGTGGCGTTAGACCTCCTGGTGGCGGCGGCAGACCTCCTGGCGGTGGCGGCGGCAGACCTCCTGGTGGTGGTGGCGCTCCGGGCGGAGGATTTGCAAGCGGTGACAAAGCGCTACTTTATCTCGGAGAAAATCAGGCCTCTTATGAGGCTCTGTATGAATTAAAAAAAGAAAATTCAGAAAACGCTTGGTCCAATCTAATTCATGCCACTGATGTTCTTAACAACACGCCAGAAAATCAATTCAAGGATAAAGTCAAAGAAGTACTCGCTATAGATAATTGGCTCTGGTTTTTAGCACTAGAAAATATCTTCACTGATGATGACAGCTACTGGAACAAGGGTTGTGATTATCTGATTTATTTTGAACCTGAATCGGGTCGCCTATTCCCAATAGAACATGACGGAAACGAAGCTTTCCGACCCAATCAGATTCTTCTCGATCCCTTCTTGCACGAGAACAATGAAAATAGACCAGTCATAAGCAAACTATTATCAGTTCCAGAGTTTCGTCAGAGATATCTTGCTCATATTAGAACCATTCTCCAAAAAGATTTTAATCCTGAAACGATGAATAAGCGGATAGATCATTATGTTGAAATTGTACAAGCCAGCATTAATGCAGATCCCATAAAGGATTTTACTATATCAGATTTCAATTCGGCCGTTAATGAACTAAAAGACTTAATTAGTGCCAGGCATGATTTTTTGATTAATCACAAAGAGATTAAAGAGATAGGACCGGAATTCGTTTCAGTTTCATTACCTAATGAACCAATCTCATTCAATGACACGACAATCACAGCAAATATTATTGCTGATAGAAATAATGAAATCCACTCCGCCTATCTATATCATAGTCCTGCTGGGCGAATAGATCCCTACCAAGTCACGCAAATGTTTGATGACGGTAACCACAATGATGGAGATCCTAACGATGGAATCTATGGAGCAAATATACCGGGCTACCCATCTGGCGAAAAGGTGTGGTATTATGTAGAAGCAAGGTCGGCAAACATTTCCAATACCTCGACTTTCTATCCACCTATGACCGAATCAAACCCACTATCATTTAGAGTTAAATCTAGAAATAGTAACAATGAATCGCCAGTTATAATTAATGAGTTCATGGCATCAAATACAAATTCATTAAAAGACCCTCAAGAAGAATATGATGACTGGATTGAACTTTTAAATGTCTCAGGAAATGAAATAGATCTATCTGGATGGTACTTAAGTGACAATGAGGAAAATCCAAGGAAATGGCAATTCCCTGAAGGGTCATCAATTGATGCTAATGGATATATTTTGGTATGGGCTGATGAGGATGGCAGTGCGACGGAGGGCCTACACGCCAATTTTAAATTATCATCAAAGGGAGAATTCTTATCTCTAACATCACCAGATGATCAAGGTAATTTCATAATGGACATGGTCAGTTTTGGTATACAATCAAAGGATATTTCTTCAGGAAGACTCTCTATCGAAGATGAGAACTTTTATCCAATGACACCAAGTCCCGGATCCTCTAACTAACAAAAATAGTTAATTTAATAGGAAAATCGTCTCCAATACCTATTTGGATGTTATTTTGATATGGTGTAAATTGAGCTAAGTTAAACTAACACTTACAACAAAAATCGGATTTACTTAACCGTTTAAATAATCAAGAGGTAAACAAAATAGACTACTTAGTCATTTTTGGACTAAGTTAACGGTAATTAGAATTAAAAAAATATGTCTGAAAATAAACTCAATAAACAATCAATATGGTTCTTAACCTTAGCACCACTTGGTATAATTTTTCTTGGGTACCTATTTACTAAAGATCCTAGAGAAGGAAATCAGAAAAATACAAACAATTCAATTTACACTTTGTGGATTGCAGAAGCTGAAGTTGCTGAAGCCAAGAAAGATGGCAGCAAGTGGGACGTCGATGCTACTGCTCCCGACCTGAGTGCAATGGTAGTATGGAAAAATCAAGTCATTCTCAACACGGTTTCTAGTGATGATTCACTTATTGGCAGATGGGATCCTATAGCAATATCTGTGAGTGATGTAATCAAGGGCGAGGTTAGCACCTCAACAGTAAAAAGGATTGCACGCATAAGAGCAGAAAAAGGACAAAAATTTAGCATTGGATTATTCGATAAAGATATCGTTAGCCGTGATTATATTGGTGGATGGGAAATAGACACAACAGAGCTTCGTCCAGGTAAATGTGAATTAGAATCAGACGATTCACTCAAGCGTCTCGTCATTGCCGTAACTCAAGATGATGACCTTTCAATTCCAGATAAATCTTTTAAGATCACTGGGGCAACGTATCTAGATGAACCCGATGAAGTCATGCTAGAAACAGTCAAAAGGTGGGCTAAAGAAGCTCAAGAAGGAATAAAAGAATTCAGTGGAAACGTCGGAGAAGAAATCCAAAAGATCGGTGAACAAGTTGATCAACAAAGAGACAAACTTGAGGAAGCCATTAAAGAAACCAGCAGAAAGACAGAGGACAAAATTCGTGAACTACTTGAGTCTTTTGGCGATAAATGAAACGTAAAGTCTCTTTAATATTAATTGGAATATCATGCTTTCTATTTGGAAGCGCCTCTATCATTCCAATTTTTTCTGTCGAACCAGCTGCCGGTGAATGGACAAGCTTAGCTGAGCTACTTTCTCCATCCGATATGAAAAAAGTAAGCTTCAGCTTATTAGAGGGTGTTAAAACACTATGGAATGAAGAAGAAAAAATACTCGCTTCAATTATAGCCATTTTTTCATTAATCCTACCGGTCATTAAACTATCTGTACTGTGGGCAGAAACTTTGTTCTTTGGGGTCTTATCCGAAAAATGGATGGGATTTTTACAAATCATATCAAGATACGCAATGCTTGAAGTATTTCTAGTCGCTATGACTGTTCTTCTCCTAAAAGAAATGCCAGGAGGAAGTCGAATCACCTTAGAAGCTGGATTTTATGCCTTTGGAGCATCGGTGATATTAAGTTTGTTGACTGCTCAATGGGTTGAGAGAAAAAATAAAAATCTTGAAGAAAGATTAAGAGCTTAGCTTTTTAACAACTTCCTTGATGTTGGGCACACAACCTCCCCAAGTTCCTCCGCCAGTATTTTGTAATGCTGCCCAAAGCTTAACAGACTCCGGTAAATTCGGATCCTCTTTAAGATTTGGATGCATAGATCGCTCATCAAATAACTTTAAGTCTCCAATGTAGTCAACAGATCCTGTGCATTCATCTTTCTTGATTTCAATTCTAATAGAATCCCCGTCTCGTAATTTACCGATAGGCCCGCCAGCTAATGACTCTGGTCCAACGTGCCCAATACAAGGGCCAGATGAAAACCCCGAAAATCTTCCATCGGTAATAAGCGCATTTTGACTTAGAGCTTCCGTGTACTTAAGTGCACTAGTAATTTGAGCAGTTTCAGGCATACCTGCACCAATCGGCCCCCTTCCAATTAAAACAATCACCTCCCCAGGAAGCACTCGATCATCGCCGATAGATTTGACTGCCGTAATCGCAGAATGCTCGTCAGTAAAAACCCGAACTTTGCCCTCATGTAAGTAAGATCCGGAATCAGAGTAAAGTTCGGGAGAAATTGAAGTGCTTTTAACGACAGCCCCATCAGGTGCCAAATTGCCTGACAGAAAAGCTAGTGTCCTTGCTAATCCTTTTTCCATGGCCTTGTCCGGTGACATAATCACATCATCTGGATCCACCCCATCGCTAGTATAAAGAATATCCCTAAACCTCACTCTTCGATCCGATTTCTGCCAAATATCAAGATTTTGACCTAATGACTTACCTGTCACAGTGAGACAATTTAGATCCAATAAATCCATTTCTCTAAGGTGGAGCATGACCTCATGAACGCCTCCAGCAAGAAAGACCTGAACTGTCATATAATTATTAGGGCCATTAGGGAGAACATCCACTATACGAGGTGCGGATCGATTAGCTGAAATCCAATTTTCAAGAAGAGGAGCGTCTAAACCCGCTGACCTTGCTATTGCCGGTAAATGAAGAAGAAGGTTCGTGGAACCTCCCATAGCAGCGTGTACGAGCATTGCATTCTTAAATGCTTCAGGAGTTAAAATATGACTCATATGGAGTCCATTCCTAACCATGCTCATTAAAGCACTCGATGAGGCTCTACCATTCTCAAGCCATACTCTCTCCCCCGAAGGAGCTAGGGCAGAATGAGGCAAGGCTATTCCAAGTGCTTCAGCAATGGCCTGAGAAGTCGCAGCCGTCCCAAAGAACTGACAACCACCTCCTGAACTTGCACATGCCACACAACCAGCCTCTGCAGCTTCCTTTAGAGAGATTTCTCCATGCGAAAATCGAGACCCTATTGATTGAACTGTACCCGCATCCTCTCCTCTCTCCGGTGGCAATGTCACTCCGCCAGGAACCAAGATGCCAGGAGAATCTCTCGATTCGGCGAGCGCCATCATCATTGCTGGAAGCCCCTTATCACATGTCGCAATACCCATTACTCCCCGAGCAGTGGGCAATGACCTAATAAGTCGGCCTAAGACTTCAGAAGCACTGTTCCTGTAAGCCAAACTGTCCATCATACCAGGCGTGCCCTGAGTTCTTCCATCACATGGATCAGAGCAGTGGCCAGCAAATGGAATCCAACCACTTTTTTTAAACTCCTCAGCAGCTTCTTTTGCAACTAGGTTAACTTCCCAATGTCCAGTATGATATCCAAGAGCAATTGGCTTTCCGTCATCCGATCTAATTCCTCCAGAAGTCGTAAGAATTAACGCTTGGTCAGATGTAATTAAGTCAGGCCTCCATCCCATACCGACATTATGAGACCACCCAAATAAATCACCACTAGGAGAATCTTTGAGCATTTCTTCAGTGAAAGGTAAAGCTCCGCTCCTATTAGGGGCCTTCGTCCTAACTTCATAAGCTGCATCACTAAGATCCAAAAAATTATCCAAATTATCTGTCACTATTAAGACTTTTCATCCAATGAGCACGAAATCCAGAAAAAACCTTGAAAGGTTCCAACGTTTCCACCAATCTTAAAACCCCTCAGATATAAAAATTACAATTCTATAAACTAAATAAATAAAATGGCACGTCCAGTTACATTATTCACAGGCCAATGGGCCGATTTAGACACAGAAACTATATGCTCCAAAGCAAAATCATTCGGCTACGACGGAGTCGAACTTGGTTGTTGGGGTGATCACTTTGAAATCGACAAAGCCGATTCAGATTACTGCAAAGCAAAAAGAGAAACTTTATCTAAACATGGTCTTGAGTGCTATGCCATATCAACGCATCTCGTAGGACAAGCCGTCTGTGATAATATTGACGAGCGCCATCAACAGATTCTTCCTGATTATATTTATGGTGATGGCGATCCTGAAGGGGTTAGACAGAGAGCGGCAGAAGAACTCATTAAAACAGCTCATGCCGCAAAAGAATTCGGCGTTAAAGTCATCAACGGTTTTACAGGGTCTTCTATATGGCATCTTGTATACTCATTTCCTCCAGTACTACCTGGCCAAATCGATGCTGGTTATGAAGACTTCGCTAAAAGGTGGAAACCCATATTAGATGAGTTTGTAAAGTGCGACGTGAAATTTGGTCTTGAAGTTCATCCAACTGAAATTGCTTTTGACATTTCTTCGGCTCAACGTGCCATAGATGCTCTTGATGGGCACCCTGCTTTCGGTTTTAATTACGACCCCTCCCACTTTGGATATCAAGGCGTTGACTATGTGGAGTTCATTTACAGATTTGCAGACAGAATTAATCACGTACACATGAAGGACGTGAGCTGGTCAGACTCCCCTAAGGACGCAGGCGTCTTCGGAGGTCATGTAGACTTCCATAACCCATCAAGGTTCTGGGATTTCAAGTCAGTCGGCCGTGGAAATATTGACTTTGAAAAAATTATCAGAGCTCTAAATGATATAAAGTACATGGGACCTTTAAGCGTTGAATGGGAAGACGGAGCTATGGATCGTGAATTTGGAGCAACAGAAAGTTGCTCATACGTTAAAAATATCGACTTCCCTCCTAGTGATATTGTTTTCGATGCACAATTTGCTGAGAACTCTGAAGACTAAATTTTTCATAAAATACAGAACCATTTATAGAGAAATGCCCGACAAAATTGCCGGGCATTTTTTCTTATTACAGAAGACTAAATCATGAGAATATTTATTTTAATCCTAATATTTCCATCCATTCTTAATGCAAAACTATCTGTTCCTAAGGTCTTTGGGGATAACATGGTAATTCAAAGAGATGCTCCAATACACGTATGGGGAAAAGCAGCGCCAGATAAAAATGTTAGAGTCATCATTGGCAGCAGAGATCTAAGCGTTAAAGCTGACAACAATGGAGATTGGTCACTTGATCTAGAACCTCTACAAGGTTCGAATCAAGCAAAGTCCATGTCTGTTACTTCTGATGGTGAGACCATTGAATTTGATAACATAATGATAGGAGATGTTTGGGTCCTAGGAGGTCAAAGTAATATGGAAGACGCCTTAGAGAGCATCTATCACGGAGACACTGAAGTTATTTCTGCAAATTTCCCTTCGATACGATTGATGACAGTCCCCCAGAAAGCTGCCAATAAAATTCAAACTGACATTGAAAGAATCAATGAATTTAATGCATGGGAAAACCGTTATGAATTAAAAGGGCATTGGCAATTATGCACTCCTAAATCAGTAGCCAGGTTCTCCGCCATTGGATACATTTTTGGGAGACGCTTACATCTCGTTTCGGGTTTTCCAATTGGCTTAATTGACGCTTCAGTTGGAGGAACGACTGTCGAGGCATGGACTTCAAGAGGAAAACTTAAAACCATCAAAGGAACGGGCCCTCTTCTCGAGGAATGGGACCAAAAAATTTCTACCTATGATGCGCAGGAAAGTCTTAATCAAAAAATTAAAAGGTGGGAAAAAGATACCGTAAATAGAAAAGAACGAGGTGAAAAACCTAACCCCAAACCGACTAAACCAGAACAGGACCCTGCCACTGATAGAAATAACCCGGGAGGTTCATTTAATGCTATGATTGCTCCCCTCGGCGGACTCAATATTAGCGGAGTCCTCTTTAATCAAGGATACAATAATGCGCTTGGAAATGCCAGGCCAGCTCTATACAGAAAAACGTTCCAAGCCATGATTGAAGATTGGAGAGTTAATTTCAGAAACGAAAAAATGCCTTTTTGTATAATTGGGCTAACTGCTGGAGGTCAACCGCAGACCAATGAAAACTTTGAGTTAAGAACTGTTGATCCTGCACCTTTTATCAGAGAGGCTCAGCATAAGGCAACAGAGTCATTAGAATTCGCAGCATTTTTACCCGCCTACGATCAACAGGTACCATGGTACCACCCTCATAAAAAGTTCGAACTTGGAGAACGTGCAGCCAGATGGGCAATAAATACTATTTTGGGTCACAAAAGAATCGGTTGGAAACCAGTAGAACTCACATCTGCAGAGAAAAGTAACGATCATTTTATTCTAACCTTCGAAAAACATGTCAGAGTCCATGATGGAAGACCATTCGCAGGCTTCTCAATTGCCTCTGATAACAAACACTTCGTTCCAGCGCTAGCCGAGTTTGTCATCAAGGGCTACGACAAAAATAAAAGGCCTATTTATGATGAAAAACGACTTAAAGTTTGGAGCGAACTAGTAGAGAATCCTGTAGCAGTTAGATATGCATGGGCCAGGAATCCAATAGGTAATGCTGTCAACTCGGGGCATCATGAAAGAACTATTCCAATACCTTCTTTCAGGACCGATAATTGGGACTGGCCAGAAGCACCTTTTAACGCCGAGGGCAACGAACGCGTTAACAAACACAGGGAATCAATCACCAAACTAAGAAATCAAGCAAAGAACAATAACGCCAATAGATTAAAGGCTTTAGATTGAGCTATTTAACTATTATCTATCTAGAGCTTCGCTCGACTTCATCTAGGAAAGCATCCATTACTCTGCGCTTTTTCTTAGTGGGCCTCCCCTCACCTCTGACAGGTTTGACTATAGGGTCAACTCTCTCTTCTGTAATTAAAGAGATCTCTTTCTTAAAATTAGTTACCTCTTTTGCTGACACTCTTTTCTTAAGTAGGCCCAACACTTGAACGGTCATCTTTGACTTTGGTTTTTGTATATCAATCAAATCTCCTACCCTAATTAATTTTGATGACTTGACCGCATCTCCATTGACTCGAACTTTTGAAGATCTGCATGATGAAGAGGCTAAATTTCGTGTTTTAAATATCCTCACACTCCACAACCAAATATCAACCCTAACCGAATCATTGGACTCTGTCATTTTCGTTCACCATTTTTACGAGCCACGCATGCTAGCTCAAAGGCACGATCTTCTCCGTAACGCCTAACAGAAAACTTCATTCTTTTCCTTACACCTGAGTCACAAGACCATGTCGCCTGCCAGAATTCATATCTTCTAAGCCCAGATTTGATGACAATTCTTGATACTCCTACTACGCCAGAAACATTGCGCCTCGTCATCTTCCCTTCAGCACCAGCTCGGACAGGGTCAGGTAGACTTTTAATTAATTCATTCCTGTAGGCCCTTGCAATTGTAAGTGCTTCTTCTACCCCACCATGTTTGCGATCTGAAAAAAACTTCGAAAACAGTTTACCCTGCCTCCTCAATCTTATCTGCCAGCCATGAGTTTTCATCAATGGCAAGTCGATACGGGAAATGGCATATGTGTCACTCATGAGAATATTGAGTGACAATATCACCCATAAGTTATGGGCGCAATGTTATGGTTTAGGTAAAATAGTGCAAAGAATTAAAGGAGGTTCAACCTTGCTTTGTTAACCTATTTTTTTCCTCTGAAACCACTTCTAGCCAAGACTGATTCAAAACTGCAAGTGTGAGTGCGTTAAGAAAAAATTCCTGAAGTATTTCTGATTTATTGTTTATATTTTTATCTTTCAATTTCATTTAGTGCAAAAGAGTTTTCTTTTATACGAACAGAATTCTAAAAATGTTTCATGTATTTATAAAAATAACGTAGTCCTGATTTATTTTTGCTTATATTTCTCAAAAAAATGATTACTGTAAGGTTTAACAACCGATTTATAATCCACTAATGCCAAAAGAAACTCACCTGAGTGATAGCGAATTAAAGCGATATGATCGTCATATCTCTTTACCCTCATTTGGCATAGAGGGTCAGGAACGACTCAAACGTTCTAGTGCATTATGCATAGGGGCTGGAGGACTCGGTTCTCCATGTTCAATGTATCTCGCTGCAGCAGGAATCGGAAAACTAGGAATCGTGGATATGGACATTGTTGATGAATCGAATATTCAGCGGCAAATTTTACATGGGTCTGAAGACGTGGGAAAAAAGAAAATAGAATCTGCAAAAGAAACTATAAAAAGAATAAACCCAAATGTTGAACTCGAACTTTACGACCAAGAATTTAATGAAACCAATGCGATAAATATTGCCAGACAATACGATATCATTATTGATGGAACTGATAATTTTCCTTCTCGTTATCTTGTTAACGATGTCGCAGTATTATTAGGAATTCCTAACGTTTATGGATCAATTTTTAGATTCGAAGGCCAGGTAAGTGTATTCTCTGCAAATGATAACGGTCCTTGCTATCGTTGCCTCTTTCCTGACCCACCAGCTAAAGGCGCAGTTCCAGACTGAACAGAGGGTGGTGTCTTGGGCGTGCTCCCAGGAATAATAGGAACACTTCAAGCGACAGAAGCCATTAAAGTATTAACTGGTATTGGTGAGCCCATGATAGGAAAATTTCTTCATTACGATGCCCTAACAACACGATTCAAGACTTTCAATACAACTCCTGATCCAGAATGCGAAATCTGTGGTAAAAATGCGACAATAAAGACAGTTTCAAGGATTGAAGGCTATGATGAGGAGACGAACTTTCCAGAAATTACAGTAGATGATCTTGCTCACTTAATTAAAACAAATAAGAAGATTAATATTCTTGATGTACGCAACCCAGATGAAGTTGAAGAGTTTCATATTAAGGGATCCCAATTTATACCGTTACCACAAATAGAAAAACGAATCTCAGAAATCGATCCTTCGGTGCCCATTCATGTCATATGCAAATCAGGGATAAGGAGCCTAAAGGCTTGCATAGAATTAAAGGCTAATGGAATAACCCAGTTAACTAATGTACAAGGAGGAACTGACGCCTGGATAAATAGGTTTAATGGTTCATAAATCCATATTAAATTTAAATTCGTAACAAACAAAAGTAAAACATGGACATTGACCGTATAGGAGCTGCACTAGGAAAAATTCCCAGTGGAGTATTTATTGCCACCAGCATTTTAGAGGGAGAAGAAATTGGCATGCTTGCAAGTTTTGTGGAGCAAGCAGGATTCAATCCTCCAACTATATCCGCAGCTATCAGCGTAGACCGCAGATTAAATCAAGCCGTTGAAGAATCAGGAATGATTGGTATAAATATTTTGGGAGAAGAAGACGGAAGATTAATGAGACCTTTCAATCAACAAGAAAACCGTTCACCTTTTGCCTCGCTAGAACTCGAGGACAATGAATACAATCTACCACAGTTAACTGAAGCCTTAGCTTTTCTAGCATGTAAAATAACTGGAAAAATAGAAGGTGGTGACCATATCATCTACGCCGCCGAGGTTGTAGATGGAATACTTAATGACCCTAGCAGCTCACCGATGGTAAGGGTAAGAAAAAACGGATTTCAATACTAGATCTCTTGATCTCTGTTAAGGTCAAGTTCAGGCTTAAAATCAGAAGCATGGTATGAACTTCTTACCAACGGTCCTGCTGCCACATGCCTGAAACCTTTTTGCTCAGCTATTTTCTTTAGGTGATCGAACTGATCAGGATGGATATAGTCCACAACTGGCAAATGTTTTTCTGATGGCCTTAAGTACTGGCCGAGAGTTAACACAGTAACATCATGATCAAGCAAATGATCCATTGCCTGCAATACCTCCTCTTCTTTTTCACCAAGCCCCAGCATGATCCCACTTTTAGTAGCTACTTGATATCCCATTTCTGCAGCAAATCGCTTGGCGTTCTTTAAAATATCAAGTGAACGTTGGTATTGAGCTCTAGAACGTACCAATCTAGTCAAGCGTTCAACCGTTTCTAAATTATGATTAAAAATGTGAGGCTTTGACTCCATACAAGCCTTTAAGGCTTCATCCTTGCCATTAAAGTCAGGCACAAGAATCTCAACAACTATTCCAGGGTTCTCTCTCTTCGTGGACCTTACAGTTCTTGCAAAATGTTCAGCACCTCCATCAGACAAGTCATCCCTTGCGACAGCAGTAATAACAACATGATTAAGCCCCAACCTCTTCGTTGCCTGCGCCACCCTTAGAGGCTCATCAATTTCCAGTGAAAACGGTTTAGCCGTGCTCACTGCACAAAATCCGCAAGCCCTTGTGCAACGCTCGCCAGCAATCATAAATGTAGCCGTACCACCACTCCAACACTCCCACCTATTCGGGCATTGGGCTTCCTCACAAACCGTTGTAAGGCGCAAATCATCAATCAGCCCTTTAGTGGACCAGAATACTGGATCACTTGGAAGCCGAACCTTTATCCATTCTGGCTTGGCATCCTTGTGTAGCGCCGGATCAATCTTACACGACATATCTTAGATTTAACCTAGGGATTTGCTAGCTTTTGGCAATCAAGTTTTAAAGTTTTCGTCTTCCATCAAGAGCTCTATAAAGAGTTAGCTCATCGGCATTTTCCAAGCCTCCACCGGCGGGAAGCCCTTGTGCTAATCGGGTTATATCAACATCTATACCATTTTCAACAATCAAATCGGCCAAATAGTTAGCTGTAGCCTCACCTTCGACGTCAGAACCAACACCTAGAATCAATTCTCTAAATTCAAATTCACTGATTCTCCGAATTAAAGAATCAATTCTCAGGTCATCAGGGCCAATGTTATCGAGTGGAGCAATCTTTCCTCCAAGACAATGATAATGCCCCTTGTAAACTCCTGTTTTTTCAAGGGCGATCACATCGGTTGGCTGCTCAACAACACAAATTAATAAATCCTCCCTTGATTGATCTTTACACAATATACAGCCATTTTCCTCACTACTAAAAAATCCACATACTTCGCAGAGAGTTATTAACTTTGAGGCATTCTTAATAGATTCGGCTAAAATATCAGAAAATTCC
>Ga0163111_10000496_pt1 | contig 23694 bp, 28 predicted proteins | sample CRUFie1St18metaG_FD_109645 | JGI IMG/M metagenome (GOLD analysis project Ga0163111, IMG submission 109645) | Marine microbial communities from the Costa Rica Dome - CRUD Field 142mm St18 metaG | ecosystem: Environmental > Aquatic > Marine > Oceanic > Photic zone | place: Costa Rica: the Eastern... | reverse complement strand
TACATATACCAAAGCTGTAGGGTATATTCTTACAAAAACATGTAAACTTTCGCTTTATTCTTCTATCGAATTAATTGTGGGATCGAATAGCTTTAGGTATCGAAAAGGGGAACTTATAAATATCATAAACAAAGGATAATCTAACATCAAGTATACATTTATAGAGACTTACCTTTTAGATCGAGAGTACACATTATTAGTAGTAAGGTAGACCAACTAAAAATCAATTAGTTATGAATCATTTAGCCCAAAGTAATCTTCGTCTTTTTATTGCCACTTTTATTTTTGCCCTTTCAGGATGCGGATTGGTATCAGATGTAAAGGATCTTGATGACGTAAATTTGTCGCCAGACTTAGCCTTTCCGATTGTTAATACGAATGTTTCTGCAGCCGATATTATTACGAAGTTTGATGCGGATGGAACGAATACGAATGTAAATGGGAATGGTCTTATTTCGTTGGTGTATAGTGGTCAGGTTGCTTCGCAGTCGGCTTCTGACTTGATTGAGTTGCCTTCGTTTCCTATTCCATTGATTGATACCTTGCAGACGGCTCCTTATGCGTTGAGTAATGGCGGGTCGTTGAATACGGTTATCTTTAAGGAAGGAGTATTGGCTTATGAGATTTCGGCGGATCTTCCAGAAGATATAGAGGTGATGATTCGTATTCCTAATGCGAGTATAGGAGGGGATATGTTTGAAGAGCGTATTGATTTGTATTATCAGAGTGGAGGTTTTGTGTCGGGTAGTGGTTCGATTGATGTTTCTGGTTATACATTGGATTTGACAGATAATGAACTGACACTTTCTTACTCGGCTATACGAAAGAATACGGGGGAAACTATTAGCCTTCGGCCTGATTCTTATGTGGTTTTGCAGGATGCAGAATTTTCTTACATAGAGGGGTTCTTGGGGGAATACCAGTTAGATTCTGGAGAGGATCGTATTGGGGTTGATATTTTTAAGACGATTACGTTTGCTTCTGTATACTTTGATAATCCTCGTATAGATGTGACGGTACGGAATTCTTTTGGGATACCTGCTCGTACTCGTTTTGAGACCTTGGATGCGATTAGTGAGGATGGGAGTATAACGCCTATTCAGAGTCCTTTGTCGAGTTTTGTGAGCTTGAATTATCCAGAGTTGGATGAGGTGGGAATGGCTGCGGAGACGATGATTGCTGCGAATAATGGGAATTCGAATATAAATGAGGTGATTAATGCTGCTCCGCATGAGATTCTTTATCAATTGGTGACGGATTTGAATCCTGATGGTGTGGCTGCTAGCAATTTTGCGACAGATAATAGTGTTTTTGAGGTCGATATTGATGTTGAGTTGCCTCTTTATGGTCGTGTATTGGATGTGGCTGTTATCGATACTTTCCCTGTAGACTTCCGAGAGTTTAATACGGTGGAAGATGTAGAGTTTTTGGTTCATTCAGAGAATGGTTTGCCGATTGAGTTGGGGTTGCAGGTTTATTTTGTGGAGAATGGTCAGGTGGTTGATTCGTTGTTGTTGGAGGAGCAATCTTTGATGGTTGCGGCAGAGACTGATGCTTCTGGTTGGGCGGTGACTCCTAGTGAGCAGGATTTAATCGTTACGTTTGATGCGACTCGTTTTGGTCAGATTAAGGGAGTGAGTGAGATTTATTTGAAAACGCGCTTCTCGACTTCAAATCAAGGGCTTGAGTCTGTTCGATTGAGAGATACGGACGCTTTTGATGTTCGGGTGGGGATGAAAGGGAAGTTTGATATTTCCGTTACAGATTTAATTGGGGGATAGAGCAGGTGTGTTTTTCGGTCTATTTATTTCAATCATTCATTAATTCAAGTTATTATGTTTAACGTTCGTTTTTGTATATATAGCCTTATGTTGATGCTGGTTAGTGGGAGTGTTTTTGGACAGCAAGAGTTGAGTACGCATTTCATGACGAATTTGCCTCAGGCGCAGCAGACGAATCCTGCTTTTATGTTGGAGGAAAAGGTTTCGATTGGTTTGCCGAGTTTGTATATGAATTATTCGAATACGGGTTTTTCATGGAAGGATGGTTTCCGTCAAGGAGATGATGGGAGTATGTTGTTTGATCTACAGCCGATTGTGAGTGAGTTGGGAGATCATGAGGTATTGCAGACGCAGGTTCAGGCTGATTGGTTTCGATTTTCGTTTGGAACAGAGAATCTACGTTTTAATGCTTATGCTGCTACTAAGGCGAGTGCTTTTGTTCGGTATCCTCGTCAGTTAATGGAATTGATTTGGGAAGGGAATGAGCAGTTTATTGGAGAGACGGTTAATGTTGGGCCTGATTTCGAGGCTTTGGGGTATCATGAGTTTGCTGTAGGAGGTGCGTATAAGTTTGAGAAGATTCAATTGGGGATTAATTTGAAGTATCTGAAAGGGATTGCCAATGTTTCTTCGGCTACGCATTTGGCAGAGCTTAGTACGGGTACTGCAGATGAGAATTATGCTTTGGGTATTGAGACTAGCTATATGATTCAGACGGCTGGTGTTGCGAATAGTTTTCCGAATATTTTTGGTGAAGGGAATACAGGCTTGGCGGTTGATGTGGGTATGGTTTATCATATCAATGATAAGTTTCAGGTTGCTTTGAGTGCTACGGATTTAGGGGCTATTAGTTGGGATAGTAATTTGAAGCATTTCTCTAGCCAAGGAAGTTATTCTTTCGATGGAATTGATATTTGGGACAATTTATTTGATAGTACGGTTACGATTACGGAGGCGATTGATAGTCTAGGAGAGTCGTTGAATTTTGAGACGACGAATGATGGGTTGTATCGTAGTTCGTTGCCTACTAAGGTATATATGAGTGGGACGTTTCGTCCGATGGAAGGGTTGAGAGTGAATGCGTTGGCTTATGGGGAGTTTTATCGGGGGACTTTTGTTCCTGCACTTGCATTGAATGCAAGTAAAGATTTTGGTAAGGTCTTTACGGGAGGTGTTACGTATAGTGTTCGAAATCGCTCTTGGGGTAATGTGGGGATACAAGGGGTGCTTAATCTAGGGCCTCTTCGTATGTTTGTGATGTCTGATAATATTATTGGATTGGTTGGGTTTAAGGGGGCGAAGAATGCTAGTTTCCGTTGGGGTATGAATTTTCAGTTTTAAATAATAGAGAATTGTTTAAGGTTATGTCTGCTCCTGCTTTGGCTTTTGCTGAGGCGGGGGCTTTGTTTTTTTGGGGGGGAGGATTGATTCTGTTTTTAGGATGTACATTGCACATTGGTATTGCTTGGGTTGAATTATTTTGGAAATAGGTTGTAGGAGGGATTCTTTGTATCTTGTTCAGGCATATTATATATGCAGTATGGTTTAGACATAGAGTTTATGCGTGAATTCAATACATCGGGGCCTAATTATCCAGATCGGCATTATACTGTTAGACGAGAGGGGCTTATTCATAAAGGGATTAGGTTGGTTGAGAAAGAGTCTTATTTTACTATTTGGGCTCCTCGGCAAACGGGTAAGAGTACTTACTTTCGTTTGCTTGCGAAGGATTTAGCAGTTATAGGTTATAAGGTTGCTCATATTAACTTTGAGAATTATCAGGTTGAGCCTCTTTCTGCTTTCTTGCACAAGTTTGTATCTGAATTGGAGAAGTTTTGGGGTATTCGTTTGAAGGGGAAGACTTTGGGAGAGGTTTTTTATTCCATTGAGCAAGTAAGTGATCAGAAGTTTGTATTGGTGATTGATGAGGTAGAGGGGATTAATTCGGCTTATTTTGGGAGTTTTTTGCATGCTATTCGAAGTGTTTACCATACACGTGGAGATCATGCCTTGAAGAGTGTTGTTTTGGTTGGGGTATCTAATATTACAGGTATTGTTCAAGATCATGCAAGTCCGTTTAATATTACTGATAATCTGGACATTCCGTTTTTTACTGACGAGGAGACTTATGAATTGCTAGGTCAGCATGAGGCTGAGACTGGGCAGGTGTTTGCGCCAGCAGTTAAAGATAAGATAATCGAGATTACGGCAAATCAGCCTGGTTTGGTTAATGGGTTTGCTCGTAAGTTAGTAGAAGATTGTGGGGGAGAAGATTTGATTACTTATGCTGCTTACTTACGTGTAGAAGATTGGTATTTGAATATTAGTATCGATAAGAATGTGGCTAATATTGTTAAGATTGCGAGTCGGCATAGGACTTTTGTAGAGCAGTTGTTGTTTCGGGAGGAGAGAATTCGCTTTCAGATAGATAGACCTGCTATTAAGGTGTTGCATACTAATGGTTTGATTCGATGGGACGATCGGGGTTATGTGGCTTTCTGGGTTCCATTATACCAGAAGAAATTGTTTTATAGTTTTTACCCTTATACGAATGGGGAGGGTGAGAAGATTTCCCAGACGATGATTGCTACAGCTTATTTATTGCCAAGTGGTCGTATTGACTTTGATAAGTTAATAGATAAGTATAAGAATCATATTCAGCTGAGAAGCTTTCGGCCTTTTAGGGAAAAGGATTCTAATGGGCGTTTTTCTTCTATTAAAGAGGCTGCTATGATTTATAGTTTTGAGACGTTTATCAGTATCTTTTTACAAGAGATAGAGGGGCATAGTTATCGTGAGGCTTATGTGTCTTTGGGAAATACTGATCTGATTATTAATGTGAAGGGGATTGAATATTTGATTGAAACTAAGAAGTATTATAGTCCGCGTAGTTTTCAAGGGGGGAAGGGGCAATTGGCTTATTATTGTAAGCGGAAGGGGATTGATGAAGGGATCTATATTGTATTTATTGAGTCACATTTGAAGTTGGAGGGGATTGAAGAAGGAGTGGAGGATATTGAAGGCGTTTCTATTCGAACGTATTTGATTCGTTATGATGAGGTAAGGGATTTTGGAAGGAAGGATTGAGAGGGGGGATAAATAATGGGCAGACCTTTGGTTGGAGGCCTGCCCTTTAGGTGTATGAATTGAGAATTTAATGGACTTTCGTAGTTTTCATTGTTATATGAGGATGATTCGTGATTGGATTATCCGAGTCCTCTTATAAGTCGAATGTGAATCCAACGATTCTCATTGTTATATACGAACTTACACTCGTGAAAGGTTGGGGGACCAAAGCGAGGTTTTACGTTGTTTGAGAATCCGTAAGGTTTTGTGGGGATTCCTAAGAAATTTTTGTCAAGTATTCTGCTTCCATTAAGGTCTTGAAAGGCTCCTATGGCATATGTTCCATAGGGGATTCCTTGAATGGTTAGTTGTACCTTCTTTTCGTTTTGTGGTTGGACGATTTCGGCGTAGAAGATGTCGCGGTCATGGCCAAATTTATTGGATGGAGTGTATAGGGCTATGAAAACGGGGGATTGGGCGTTTTCTAGCTTGTCTACAATGACTATAAGAGGCGATTCGGGGTCGCTAGGCGTGTGATTTTGCGTTGGTTTATTGAAGAAAGAACCGAACATATGGCATTATCGTTTATTGGGCTAACTATGAGAGATTGAGGTTTGTTTGTTATTCGAGTTCTTTTTCGTAGAGTTGGCCTTTGAACCATATTCTGAGGGTTCCTTTTATGTTTGTTCGACGAGGGAATACAAATCCTGCGGCGTTATTGGGGACTATTTGGTAATCGTATCCGTCAAGTATGCCTTCTTCATTTTCGAAGTGGTAGTATAGCTCTGGTTGTTCTGCTTGTTGTGACATATCGAATGGCATGAGGGTGTCGAAGGTGACAAATACGCTGTCTTGCTTGGGGGAGTATGCTACTGTGAATGTGGGGACTGGGCCGTATTGCATGGTTGTGTCTGGAGGGAATAGTTTGGCGGCATCTGGTACGCCGAATCCATGGGCATAATCGTAGTATGGGTATAGGTGCCCGAGGGTTCGGATGAATTCGAAGAGGTCTTTGCCTGATTTTTCGGGGTACATTTCGGCGAGACAGGCGGCGAATCCTGCTACGAGAGGACTTGAGAATGAGGTTCCAGAGGTTGTGCCATATTTGCCTTTGCGTAGGGAGGTCATTACGTAGCCAGGCGCTGCTAGGTCGGGTTTCATGATATTGTTTGCTGATGGGCCTAGGGAGCTGAAGGGGATGTGGAGGCGTAACATTGGAAGGGTTCCACCGATTGCGAGTACATGTGGGGCGTCTGAAGGGGCTCCTAGGTATCGCCATTTGGAAGTGCCGTCATTGCCTATGGATGAGACAATTAGGAGGCCTTTTTGTGCGCCGATTTCGGCTGCTTTGCTGACTGGAGCGGTTTTGCCGTCCATGTCTTCGTAGGTGTATCTTTTTTGTGTGTAACCTAAGGATGAGTTTATTATGTATGCTCCGTTTTGATCTGCCCATTGGAGGGCTGCAATCCAGTGGTCTTCTTCGATAGGCTTTTCGAATAGGGAGCTTTCTGTGCGGGCTAGGAGGAATTCGGCGTTGGTTGCGCAACCTATAGGGCGGTCTCCGTAGAAACCTGCGATGCATCCTAGGACTTGGGTTCCGTGGGAGTTGTGTCGGTAGACTGATTCTTTGTTACCGTAGAAATCTTTGGTTGCTATGATGCGTTTTGCGCTGCGTATGTGTTCGAAGGCGGGGTGGGTATCTACGTGTCTGAATCCTACATCTATGATTGCGATTCGAATGCCTTGAGCCGTGATGTTGTTTTGTTGGAATAGGGGGAGGTTCATTTGGGCTCTTTGGGCGAATAGTAGGGTGTCAAGCATTTGGGAGTCTACGACTGCTTCTTGCCATTGGGCGATGAAGAAATCTTGTCCGAATGGTTCTGTGCCTTTTACGAAAGGGAGTTGTTGGATTTGCTTGATTTGTTCGGGCGTTGCTTTAACGGAGAGGGCATTTAGCCATCTTAGTTGGTAGCGGACTGAGTCTACTATTGTTGAGATTGTGTTTGTGTATGTTGGGTTTATGGGAAGGTCTTGGTAGTCGTATGGGGGAAGGTTTTGTTGGATTCGGCGTTGCATGGCTTTGGGGGAGAAGTATTGTTCAGGATTGAAGGAGGTTTGGGGTTTGTCCTTGAGGTATACAAAGTGGAGGTCTTGGGCTGTTGCATTGCCCATTGTAATTATTATGACTAAAGTTAGAATGAAGGTTCTCATGGTATATGCGCTTGCAGCAAATTTTGGTACTTTTGCGTCGTTAGATTAAATAGAACTATTATGCAAAGATATTACATAGAACGTATAAGTGCCTTTTTATTGTTTGCTACGCTCTTGGTTTGTTGGGCTTGTAGTCCTTGTAATCTGGTAGATTGTGCGCCAGTGACTCAGTTTCCTGATTCCTTGCCTATTCAGGCAAATGGAGATGCTGCGAATGGAGGGTTTACTGCTGCTGAGTTAGCGAGTACTTTTGTGATTAAAACGGTGAAGGGAGATTTGACTGCTCGTTTGGATACGTTTGCGTTTGAGACGGGTGATGAGGTGATTATCGGATTCTTTATTGGTCCTTCGACTTTGTTTCAAGATGAGGATTGGGATTCTTATGATTATATAGTGAAGGGGCTCAATCCTGAGTTTGAGCATACGGTTACGGATATTGTTGTGGAGGGAGAAGTTGAGGTTGGGAAATGCTGTGAGTATTATATTAATACGAAGAAGGAGTTTCGTTGGGATGGGGTTAAGTATGTAGATGCTGATTTGCCGTTGATATTTGATAAGTGATTTTAAAAACTAATAAAGTCTGAAGGGCTCACTCTTTTGTGGAGTGAGCCCTTTGGAGATTGTTAGGGTGATGAGGTGGAGTCTTTGGGTGGGAATAGGTATTTAAGGGGTCTCCATACCCTTTTTGCCCATGCCATTTCATTGTGGGTTTCGCCTTGTGCGAGGAACCATTGTATATCGTAGTTTCTTTCTTTGAGAACTTTGAGGGTTTTGTCTATACCTGGTTGGAGGTCGGCTTCTAGGCCGAATGTTCCATTGTCGAGGTATAGGCGTATGTCGCGTTTGGGGCGTGTATCCTCTCGGATTTTGTCCGTGTAATCGTATACATCGCGAAGGCTGAATGCAGGGGATAGGCATGCTACTTTGGCGTAGTATTCTGGGTGTTCCCATGCAAGGAGGAAGGATACGAGGCCGCCCATAGAGGAACCTAATGCGGCTGTGTTTTCTCTATCGGGTATAGTTCTGTAGGTGGAATCGATAAAGGGTTTTAGTTGTTTGGTAAGGAACTCTCGGTATAGCTTACCTTGGGGTTCGAGGGAGTATTCGTAGCCCCGAATTTTTTGAGAACAGGCAATCGCTACGACAATGATGGGTTCGATTTCATTGGCACGAATGAGGCTATCTGCTACTTCGTCTATTCGCCAGTCGTATCCTAGTGTTGAGGTTTTGGGGTCGAATACGTTTTGGCCGTCATGGGTATAGAGTACTGGGTAGGAGCGGGTTGAGTCTGATTCGTAGTTGGGTGGGAGCCATACCCATACAGATCGGCTTTCGAGTCCTTTTACCTTGAAGTCGGGGTAGTGCTTTACATTGCCTGTTACTTGCCCTACAATTTTTCGTTTGGGTTCCTTGCCTGCAGCCTTCCAATTATCTAACCAATTGGTGACGGTGTAGGATACGGTTGTATCCTTGGTTATAAGGAAACTTTTATTGTGAGGGATGTAGCCATCCTTTTCTAGTTCCTCTTTATGCCATTCGCCCTTTGTGATTTTGAATTCGATGAAGGTGTTAGGAGCGAATTTACGGCTTGCTTGCCAGGTTCCGTTTTCTTGTCGTTTGAGTTTGACTCCTCTTGAATCCCAGTTTCCTAGTTGTGAGGCTCCTCCTGATAGGTATATTTCTTCGCCTTCCTTGAGGGGGGGATCTGCTGTGACGATGAATGTTACCGTTTCAGTGTGGGTAGGGTCTTGTTTTTGGCAAGACACTATTAGGAGTATGGGAAGTAAAAGAGCGAGGAGTGTATGGGCGGTGTTTGTTTTCATGGGTTTATCATTCGCAGTTTGTCTTAACGATTTGGGCAGCATCTGTCATCTCATTCGGTTCGTCCCAACCGAGGATGATTGCATCATTTATATTATCACAAGCTTTTTGTTTATCGCCTAGGGCTAGGTGTGCTAAGCCTATGTAATAGTATAGTTGTTCGTTTAGGGGATCCAGTTCTTTGGCTTTGAGGAAGTCTTGCATTGCCTGCTCTGCATTGTCTGTTCTGAGGTAGCAGAATCCACGGTATTTATATGTGGCGGCATTTAGGGGTTGGTTAGTCGAATTTTTGAGTACGGTAGATAGGTTGGTGATTGCCTCCTCATATTCTTGGGTTTTTATCTGATAGTATCCAAGGTTGTAGAAATTGCTTGCAGAAGAATCACATCCTAGCGAGACCTTTAGGGCTTTTACGACTCCTTTATAGTCTTTGAGCATAAGCTTTACTTCGGATACTAAGGGAGCGATGTCGCACTTTTGATTGGGGGATATTTTCTTTCCTGTTTCGTAATCAGCGAGGGCTGCAGGATAGTCTTTGTTGTAGAATTGGGTGATTCCTCTTTCTACGTATGCGGTTGATAGGACTTGGTTTATGGAGGAGTCTCGGTCTTTGATAGATTCGCCGATTTTGATAGCTTCATCGAAGTATGTTTTTGCTAGATCCCATTCTTGGAGGGCTAATTTGGCTTTTCCTCGGGCATGGTGTGCATAGAAGAATTCTGGAATTGTGTTTTCTTTTTTCTTTTTTTTCTGTGGGTTTAGGTCTATGCTTTTTTGGAAGTCTTGAATTGCGTCGTTGAATCTACTCATTTCGTAGTAGGCGAATCCTCTGCTGAGGAATAGTTTGTAGTCTGAGGGATTGGCTTCTATTTGTTTGGAGAAGCGTTCGATTGCTTGTTTTTGTAACTCAAGAATATTGGTTTTCTTTTCTTCTAGTTGGAATCTGAAGGGGACATTGACCCAGAATGAGACCTTTTGTCCTTTTTGTATCGCTGGCGTAAATTTTAGGTCTTTAACGTGTTTGTCTACAGGTTTGTCAAAGATGGGATTTGGGCTTTTGATGATTTTATGTTTGACATAGTTTCCTTCTTTGTCTACGAGAATTCTGACTACAACCATTCCGTTTATGCCTTTTTTTATGGCTTCTTCTGGGTAGCCAATTGCTTGCGCAACTTCAGCCATGTTTATGGGTTTTGGTTCTTCGTCGACAAATTGTAGGGAATTTATGTTGGGTTCTTGTTCGTCTTGTGCAAGGATTGTTAGTGGTATTATGAATAAGAAGATGAAAAGATAGCGAAGTATATTATTCATTTTGGCTGATTTGTGTTTTGGTATTGTAGGTCAAACATACGAAAATAATGGGATTGGTGTAAGGGGGGATTTTTGGTAGGAGAGTCGGAGAAAGTTGGTTGGAAATAGGGGGCGTTTTTGTTATTATTGGTTATGAGAATACGTATATCTACATATTGGAAGGCGGTATTGTTCGGAGCGGTGATGCAGTTTGTGATTTTGGCCGTCTTTGGGGGGATAATTCTTGCATTAGAATCGGTGGTGGATGATTCTGAGTTTGTGATGGATGTGACAATTCCTGTCTTGGGGGTGTTTTTTGGAGTGGTGATGTTCTGGCTTGTGCCGAAGTGGTCTATGGAACGGTATCGGAAGTGGGGAGGGGTGAAGAGTGATCGTTGGGTGTTTGTGCGTGTGGGGCTGGTTGTGGCTATTTGTGGGGCTGTATTTATTGGGCTTGCGGTATTGTTGGTGTATTGGTTGTTGTTATTGCTTTGGGCTGTGTTTTGGGAGGTTCTAGGGGAGGTATTGTATGAGATTATATGGGGAAGCCCCCCGAAGTGATTCGGGAGGCTTTATGGGTTTAGTTACAGTTTTGTTTAAGGGCTTCTTGAACTTCTTTTTCGTTTTCCCATTTTAGCTTAATAGCTTTGTTTATGCTTTGACAGGCTTTTTGTTTGTCGCCTTTTTTGAGATATGTTAAGCCTAAGTAGTATAGGGTTTGTCCGTCTTCTGATTCGAACTCTTGTGCTTTCAATAGATCCTTTAAGGCAAGTTGGACTTGCTCTGTTTTGAGATAGGAATATCCTCTGTATTTATACAGATTGTGTGAAAAGCCAGGTGCTTGTTCTATAAGGGTGGTTAGGGTTTGAATCGCTTCTGAATATTCTTTTGCTTCCATTTGATGGTATCCTATTTTGTATAAGGAGTTCTTAGTGGAGCTAGATTTAAGGAGCCTTCTGAGATAGTAGGCTATTCGGCTGGCATTTTTTTCTTTGATCGCGGATATAAGCTTATATTCTGATTCAGGTTTTAGGCGGGCTGCTTTTTCAGCATCTTGTATAGCCTCTTCGTAGTTGTGTAATTTGAATTGGGCTATCGCTCTTTCGTTGAATAATATGGGTAATACTTCTTTGGTTACGTTGTCAAGTTTGTGCTTTTGGTTTGTTTCCAGTGCTTCATCGAAGTATTGTTTTGCTGTTGCCCATTCTTCTAATCCGAGATTTGCTTCTGCTCTGCCTGTTTGAGCGGAAAACAGCATTAAGGCATTAATCTCGTTGTTTTGTTCTTCTTTGGCTAAGTTTATCTCAATGCTTTTCTCGAAATCGGCCTCTGCTGCTTTATATTTTCCTAATTGTATATATGCTATTCCTCTACTGAGAAGTAGACTCGCATTTTTCTTGTCTTTTTTGATTTGTCCAGACAGATAAGTCGCCTGTTTTTTTATCGCTTGCTCTTGGTAATCTTTTTCTAATTTGAATCTGAAAGGAACATTTACCCAAAACTGTATGGGTTGGTCTTTTTGTATTGCAGGACTGAATTTGAGTTTATGTATGTGTTTTTCTATTTGTTTGGCTAATAGAGGGTGTCCCTGTCGGATGATTTTATGTTTAACGTAGGCACCTTTACTATTTACAAGAACCCTTGCTACTACCAGTCCTTCAATATAGGCATCTACTGCTATTTGTGGATAGCCAATTCCCATGCGGACTTCATTCATATTTAAGGTTTCTGGTTCTTTCTGTACGGCAATTGTGTCATTGATATCAGGTTCTTTGTCGCTTTGGGCATTGGCGATGAAAGAAACTAAAATGAGGATGATGAAAATGATGTTCTTTTTCATTGGTTTTTTGTTGAATTGATATAAGTCTATTTTATCTATTAGGTTGGATTTGACTAAATTTTATGAAGTTATGTGCTAGAGGAAGCTCATTGCTTGAAGTTAAGCTCTTGTTGAGGAGATTGGGTCAAAGGACTATCTTTTTAGAGTAGGGGAATCCTATCTAAATTGTTTGTTATGCAACATTTTCTATAGTTTATTGAGAATTCAAGTATATTGTATGATGGCTTCGAATGTGAAGGGGATTATGACGGTTGAGGGGATTGGTTTATCGAATCGGGTTGCGGGCTTGAACTTTAGTTTATGTATGTGTTTGTTTATGGCTGCTCTGAATATGGGATGAATTTTCCCTTCGAATTCATGGCTTTGGTATTTTCCTTTTTTACATATGGAAATATGTACTTGAACGCTGCCTTCGAGTCCCGCCTCTCTTGCGATTTTAGGGTATCCAATTTCCTTTTTTATCTTTGTGAGGTTTTTGGGAATTGGATCTATATAGGCAAAAGGATTGATGATGCGCTCTACTTCGGTGAAGTTTTGAGAAAATGATATGTGCAGAGTTATGACTAGGGTTAGTAGTAGAAATAGTTTTTTCATTATAGTACGAGTTCTATGAAGGTATGTCGCTTGATAAATTTAGGAAGAAAATTGTGGTTAGACAAGTAGTATCCGAAGAATTGTTAATTGGAATTTGTGATAGGGATTTTGGGATGTGGAGAATGGAATGGGGGATTTTTGGTTTATTTTTTGTATTTTTAATTGTATCAACTCTTTTGGGAGATATTTTGTTTGCTTTCGCTTATAGAGATTGGAGGGGGGGGATCTTACATGATATTTTATGAGTGGGGCGAGCATAAAGTTTTTTATTAAACAGAATAAAACAATATCTTACATTATTCAATTATCCTTTATATCACTTTTGTATCTTAGTAATTGTACCCTATTTATTCGTTCGTTTTTTATATGGCTCTGATGCTTTATTGTTAGCATGGAATTGGATCTCATTGAGATGCCTACTATTAACAACTTTTGTGTTTTGATTTTATCGAGACAACACACGTGCTTATTCACCTCAATTTAGAAAGAAGATTGTTTATGTTATTATTCAGAGGATTCTTGTTGTTTATTTGTTTATTCTTTTTCTCTAGTTCTAGTATTTATGCCCAACGTGCTGTTAAGCAGGAACTTAACGGCCGTTCTAGTGTTCGTATGGTTAATTTGGATGCGGTGGCTCGGGCTATTGGCTATCCAGATTTGGCGAAAGCTTACAAGGTAAGTGGGGAGGTAATTGTACGGTTTTATTACAATGGGGAGGGGAGCTATAAGTCGCACCGAATTGTTAAGCGTGCGCATGGGGCTTTGACTCAGGCGGTACTGAAGCGTGTAAAGATGATTCGGGTTTCGGGTAGAGAAGAGGCGGTTGTTGATATTCATTTTTCTTTTTCGCCAGAGCGTTCTTTCCCTCGGGTTCTCTTGACGGATGTGTCTTCTGAGGAGTCTGGGAAGAGTGAGGGATTTGCTTCGAAGGGGGAATTGGTTTCTGATGGTGAGGAGGTGACGATGGCTTCTAAGGAGCCTGAGGTTACAAATATGGCGCAGGTGCGTCGGTTGATTGGGTATCCTAGTGAGGCAAAGCAGGAGGGGATTCAAGGGACGGTTTTGGTTCGGGTGCTTGTGGATGAGGATGGTCGATATGTAAAGCATAAGGTTGTGAAGGAGGGCGATCCTTTGTTGGCTGAGGCTGTGGAGCAACATGTGGAGAAGCTTCGTTTTAAGCCTGCGTTGCAAGGGGAGGAGCCTGTGAAGTTTTGGGTTGATATTCCTTTTCGGTTTAAGATGGATCGTAATGGGGGGAAAGGTCAGAGGTTGTAAGAGGGATTTTGATATAGATGAAAAGGCACTGTAGGGTTCTACAGTGCCTTTTTGGTGTTTTGAGGGGGGGCGTTTAGTGGGGAGATTCGATGTTTTTAAGACCCCCAGATAAATCAGGAGGCTAGTGAATCAAGTTTGTGTGTGGGATGGGGCGAAGTTTTTTGTGGGTGTGTTTTGGGTTAGTTTTTAGGGGGAGTTTAGGCGGGGTGGTTCGATGTTTTTAAGACCCCCAGATAAATCAGGGGGCTAGTGAATCAAGTTTGTGTGTGGGATGGGGCGAGGTTTTTTTGTGGGTGTTTTTAGGGAAGGTGTTGTTCTTTATGGTTTTTAGGATGGTTATGAGTTCTTTTTCGGTGGTTGTGGTGGAGTGGTGTCGTTCTTGGTTTTTTATGTAGTTGTGGACTTTAGTGAGATGGGTTGGGCTGATGGAGAAGGCTGCGAAGCCTCTTTGCCATTGGAAGTGTTGGGGGAGAAGTTTGGTGTTGTTGAGTCAGTGTGAGGATGAGCCTTTGAGGCGCTGAACAATGTTTGATATGCTTTTATGGGGAGGGTATTGGATGAGGCAATGGATGTGGTCTTCTATGCCGTTGGCTATTTGGAGATGGAAGTTGTTTTGTTGGGCTATGGTGTGGAGGTAAGGGATGAGTTTTTGGCGGATGGGTTGGGATAGGAGGGGCGTTCGGAGTTTGGTTGTCCAGATTAGGTGTGCGTGTAGGGAGGTGAATGGTTGGTTGGAGGTGTGTGTATTGAAGGAGTTGGTGACTGTTTGTATTTGTTTGATGATTTGCTCTCGTTCTTGTTGGGTGCTGGTGGTGGCGTGGTAAACTTCTTGGTTTTTTATGTAGTTATGGACGTTTTGGTTGTTTTGAGGGCTTATGGATATGATGATGGGGTTGGGTTGCCAGTGGTGCTTGGGATGGGCTAGGATGTCGGTTATTTGGGAGAGGTTTTGGTTGGGCGGATGGGATATGTGGTAGTGGATGTGGTCTGGTGAACCGCCTGATGTTAGAATTAGGCAACCAATTCTTGATATGCTTTCTTGGGTTGCTTGGGTGAGGATTTGACGGCGTTTGGGGGTGAGGAGATGGGTTTTGGGATTGCGGGTAAGGATTATATGGGTGTATAGGGAAGCTAGGGTGTGGGTTTTCATTAGGTTTTAGTGTTTATAAGTAGTTTAAACATACTTTCATCTATCTCTTCAAAACTTACTGTATGCTTCGCATACGAAAACGACTTCTTCACCCCACGTCCTTCTCCAAGTGCCTCATAAAAAGCAGCCGCAAACGCGATAGCCGTTGTATCCTGCACCTTCCCAGACACCCCAATGACATAAGGGACATAATCCTTAATAATATCCGCAACCCCCTCCGAGTAACAGGCATTCAAAATGACACACTCCACCACTCCCTGAAACTCCCTAAACAACCCCCTAAGATTCTTTCCTGACACAAAACGCTCCTTCCGCGTCTGGCCTTCTAGGATAATCCCTGCTTCTTCAACCGATTTTGCATAAGCAACCTTCTGCGTACGGCTAATCTTCCCATGCCCAGCAAAGTGTACAACCTGCGGATGATGCCACAATATCTGCTGCCTGAATTCTTTGGAACGAATGGCAAAGCAATTTTCCCATTGGAAGCGATCGCGAAATTTCGAGCGTTGAATTACACCTCTAATGTCTCTGAATTCTTCTATCACCCGCAAAATAGAAGCTTCATTTGGAGTAGATGAGAGGAAAAGCAACTGGACTTTCTCTGTCTCTTTGAGATGGTCGAGGTCTATCCGAGGGAAACGCACCCCTTCTAACACTTGCTTAACATTGATATAGCCTTCCAACTCAGGCAAGAACATTTCTTTAATACCGTTTCTTTCTGCAATGACTAGGTTATTGTACCGATACCAAGTGGCAGACAATTTCCCTTTACTTTCCCTTTGCGTATAAATCTCCTCTTCTTTGCCAATGGCCGCAAGACTTTTATGAATCATTTCAAAATGATGCTGAATGATGTGCAGCATCCCCCTTCTATTCCCTTCCCCTAATACCTCAATATAAATATGCTTATCTTGGGGAATAGCATACACATAAGCACGACATTTCTTTTCTTCCAATACAATTCCATATCGCCATAATTGCTCTCTAAGTACTAAATGATGCATACGTACAATAAAGCGCAACATTATGCTACTAGGCATGGTATCATATACATACCGAAACCGTATATCCCCCTTAGGAATCTGAATGTCAGGTTTATCCTCCGACAATGCCCCAGGAATCAACAGCGCAGTCTTATCAGGAATCTTATAGGCCAATTCAAACTGTCGCATCACCCGCTTAATAAGCCTTTTCTCTATAGAAGTAGGATACGCAAGTTCCTTGTTAGGAGGCTTTGCCATCCCTAACCACTTTTTAATTCCTCGAATGATACGATTCTCTTTCAGCTCTTCATGAATATATTGCTGGTCTAATATCTCTCGTATATCCTCAAAACGTATGACCCCCTTCTGATGAATCGGCTTAGCCGCATTAATAACCGCATATACCCCCTTAGTAATCCAAGTAGGATTCAGCACCTGTATTTCAGATATCTCTTCCCCTTCTTCTTTGTCTCGAAAGTTGATCATGATACCAAGGTCATGTAACAACTCAATGAGAATCCTCATATTCAATGTTTGAAACTCCCCATCTACTTCTTTGCAGATAGTTTTGTAGGTATGATAGGATATATGGTCTCGGTTGTCATTTTCTAGTTGTTGTTTAATGTCAAAATACGACTTCGGAAGAGTATCGTCTATATGAGGCAAGCTATTGATGACTCCCGTAATGGCTTTCTTGAGTTCTTTGATGCCAATTCCTTTCGCACAAGAAGTTTCAATAAAGGCTTTAATCTGCGGATACCGATCTTGCAAAGATCTTTTCGCTAAATCAAAGATATGGTTCTCACATTTATTAATCACCACAATCACAGGAACTTCCTCTCCTGCATAAGACTGAATAAGCTTCATCCAATAGTCAATATCGGTATCTCCATATTGACCTTCCGTTCTAGGATTGGTAACCAGTAAATAGAGAGACCTTTTGGTCATAAAGAATTTATAAGTGGCATACATGATTTCTTGCCCCCCAAAGTCCCATAGGTGTAACCTAATCTTATCTTCCCTTCTTTGTATTTCCCAATCGGTGATGTCTATTCCTGCTGTTTTTAGTTCATCTTTATTGTAGTGTCTTTTTGTAAGCATATTTATGAGGGAGGTCTTGCCTACTCCTCCTGTTCCTATAAAGATAATCTTGGCTTCATGAATAGATTGTTTTTGCCCTTTTTGCCAGTCAAGGATGTATTGAGTGAGTTCTTGAGGTGGCTTTGCATATATTTCCTCTGGGAAATTGAATTTATTTCCACTCAAATCGAGTTTAATCAGTTTTTGCAGATTTCTAATTCCTGATGGCAAACTACTCAGCTGATTCGACCTTAAAGATAGGGTATGCAGTTCTTGAAGCCCTCCAATTTCAGGAGGTAAACTAGTGAGCTGATTTCTACTTAAATTTAGCGTTGTTAATTTCTGCAGTTTTCCAATTTCAGGAGGTAAGCTACTTAGTTGATTATCACTCAAGTCTAGCTCTATTAGATTTTGTAGCTTTGCTATTTCAGGAGGTAAACTAGTAAGTTGTTGCGACGATAGATTCAGTGAAGTTGAGTTTTGCTGTTTTTGAATTTCTAGAAGCAGGTTTTGTTTTTTTTGCCGATCAAGAATGTATTGAATGAGTTCTATGGGAAGTTTACCGTATATATCGTCTGGTAACCTAAACCGATTCTTTGTCAAATTTAGCCACGTTAGCTTTTGTAGTTTCCCAATTTCGGAGGGTAATGTATGTATTTTATTCCACTTCAGATTTAGTATAGTTAGGTTTGATAGATTTCCTATTTCTGAGGGGAGGGAAGTAAGGTTGTTTTGGCTGAGGTCTAGGGTTGTTAGGTGTGTGAGTTTTCCAATTTCTGGGGGGAGAGTTGATAGGTGTAGATTACTCAGGTTTAGGTGAGTGCTTTGGGAGGTATATGCAGATTCTATTTCTTTTAATGCTTCTTTATATGGAGTTCGCATGTTTTTGAGTTTGATGCCCTTTGTGGTGGTTTTGAGGGGAAATCAATGTTAGGTAAAATGTGAATGAATTGCAATGGTGTGATGTTTTTTGTTGAGGAGGGATATATGTGTTTGTGCTAAGGTTCGACAGGCTGATATTTGTTTGGGGATATTTAGTAGGAGATGTTGATTGTATTGTATAATAGTTGTTATTTAGAGATGTGTGTTTATGATTTTTATTTTTATAGGTTTATGGCTCAAAATGATTCTTATCTTCCTTTTATACTGGCTGTTTTTGCTGATAATGGTCTAGAGGAGGTTGCAGTTGAGGTGAAGAAGCTGAGAAAAACGTTTGTTGGTAATGAATCAAAGAAGTTATATACTTTTGATTGTGTTGAGAACTTGACTCATGATCGATTAAAGGATAGTTTTAATGATGCAAGGAGAGCTACCTTAACAATTTTTCATTATGCTGGTCATGCTGTTAAGGAGAGTCTTGCTCTATCAGATAAACCTTTCAAAGGGAGTGAGTTGGGTGAGATTCTAAAGAGTTGTAAAGAGCTAAAAATTGTTTTTTTAAATGCTTGTTGTACTAAGAAACTTGTCTTTGATCTTTTGCAATCAGGTATAAAAGCAGTTATTGCTACAAAGGAGAAGGTTGAAGATAAGGCTGCTAGTCTTTTAGGGGAGAAATTTTATCACAATCTGATTAATGGCATTGATATTAGAAACTCATTTCGGATTGCATGCGAATTTAACGGCGAAAATGATGCTGAATCTAAGGTATATAGGGGTTTAACATATAAGGGAGATAAGAAAGAGGAGGGAGAAAATGTTCGTTGGGGTATTTATGTAAATCCGAATCTTTCTGAGGAAGAGTATAAAAAAATCTTTATCTGGAGTTTGCGTGATGGAATAGGAATACTGAAAAGTATTGATTCGTTTGAGAAAAATAGATGTGATAGACAAGAACAACTTAGTGACTTTCAAATAAACTACGAACGTGGGCAAACTGCTTATTGTTTATTTGGAAATAAAAAGGCGTGCCATGACTCTTTACTCAAACGTTTAAAATTGTATGTAAAGAATCGTGAGTCTTCTAAATTAGAGGAGAAGAATATAACATATAAATGTTTTAATTATGAGATGCCTCATGATTCTGAGGACGATAAAGACTTACGACTATTATTTTTGTTAAAGTTAAAAGAGATATGTGATATTTCAGCAGGTGAGCTTGGCAATAAAAATAATCAAAATCGTTTTAAAAATGATTTTTGGACGGATTTGGGAAATAAGGGAATTAATCTTGTGTTTTTTGAGTTTGAGGTTGAATTGTATATGGTTAGGGATATGCAACTCTTATTGAATTTGTTTCTTTGGGTTAAAAAATCATTTGTTGCTTCTCAGTCTGGAGTTAAAGTGCTGTATTTTTTTAAAGTCTATGTTAATAACAGGGCTAAAGACTGGTTATCGGACTTGAAAAGGCGGTTTTGGGGGGCTGAAAAACGATTAAAGAAGTCATTCCGTAATCATGTTCATTTTCTTCCTCGATTAAGTAGAGTGTGTGTTGAGGATTTGAAGAAACTAATTAAAAAATATCGCGAGGATGAAGTTGAGAATATTCTAAATAAATATTTTGCAGGATGTGAAAATGATAATGCTAGGTTGCATATGGAGATTGTTGTGAAAGGACTTAATAAATGGATTAAGGAAGAAAAGAAAAAAGCAGGCCTTCAGTGTGGTTAATTTGTTAAGTAGATTAGTTGTAATTGATTGGGTGTTATGGCAGGAAAAGATAGTATTCGGTTTGATTGGGTGGAGGTGTTTAAGGGGGGGAGTGTAAAAGGGGAGGAGGAGCCTCGGTATTTGGTGAATGATGATTTGCGAGCGGCTGTTCGGGTTGCGATGGCATTGGATAAACCTTTGTTGTTAATGGGGGAGCCTGGGACGGGTAAGACGCAGTTGGCTTATAAGTTGGCGGCGGACTTGTTTGCTGTACGGGAGAAGGTAGGGAAAAATGATTTTAGGAAGCAACCGCTTCGTTTTAATTGTAAGTCTAGTTCGGAGTGGAAAGACATTCTTTATCATTATGATGCTGTACGGCGGTTTCATGATGCTCATGAGAAAAAGGAAGGGGAGGATATTAATGTTTGGAAGTATATTCGTCCTGTTGCTTTGGGGAAAGCTATTGCGTTGTCGAATCGAAGAGATGAGGTTGTAGAGAAGTTCCTTTCTGCTGGGGGGGAGGTTAAGGTTAGTGGGAGTATGGGTTCAGTTGTGTTGATAGATGAGATTGATAAAGCTCCTAAGGACTTTGCTAATGCCTTGTTGGATGTATTGGAGGAAGGAAATCGGAGCTTTCGGGTTGAGGAAGCGGGGGAAGATGTGAGAATGGGCTCGGATGCTCGGATTGTGGTACTTATCACTAGTAATGGGGAGCGGCCTTTGCCCCCTGCATTTTTGAGAAGGTGTGTATTTTATCATATTCCTTTTCCTTCAGAGGATGAATTGATGAAGATCGTTGAGTTGCATTTTGGAGAGGAAAAAGATTCCCGTCTTATAAGGCGTTTTGTTTCGTATCGAGAGCAAGTAAAGATGCATAAACCTGCTACGTCTGCTCTTTTGGAATGGTTGCGGGTGCTTGAGATGTTGGATATTAAAGAAGAAGATTTTTGGGATAAGGAAAAGGCTAATAAATGGAAGCGAAGCTTTGCTGTACTTGCAAAGACTCATAAAGCTTTTGCTAAGTTGGTTGAGGATTCATAAGGATTGTTTTTGATATGGCAAAGGCACTTACAGGATTTTTCCCTTTTAAGGCGTTCTTGAAACAGCTAGAATCGGCTGGTTTTTTAATAGGCCCACATACTTATTGTGAGGTTTATGAGGCTGTTTGTTGTCTTGGTGCTTTCTATGAAGAGAACCCCGAAGGGATGCTGGGGGTTTTGCGGGCTATTATTGTGAAGGAGGAGGCAGAGATTGTGGTATTTGATCAATTGTTTGTTGAGTATTATTCTACTTATATTCTGGTTGAGGTTGAGGAGCTGGATGAGGAAGATGATACTTCGCATTCTCCTGAAGAGTCTTCTGATACAGGAGAAGAGTCAAATGAGCTGCCAGAACAGGAAGATACAGAAGAGTTTCATGAAGATGAGGATTGGGAGTTTTCAAAATGGAGGAAGGAAGTAGACGAGGGAGAAGAAGAAGAAGTGGTTAAAGAGGTTGGGTATGAGCAGGTATATTTTGGGGCATCGGCTCAGGTGAAAAGTCTTGAGAGTGGGGGATATAAGAGGCCTTATCATGTTCCTTGGAAGCGATATGTGAGGGGGGAAGCTTGGAAGGAGGGAAGACGTGATTGGGAGCAGTTGGAGGCTTTGGCGGATACGTTGCGTTATTGGATAGAGGGGGAGAGACGAGAAATGGATGTTCGGCATACGATTCGGGCTACGCTTAATAAGGGGTATCCTTCGGTACGTTATCGGTATAAAGGAAAGCGAGCTGAATTCTTGGTATTGATTGAGACAAAAGATAGCGAGGATCATCAGGCCTTATTGTTGGAGTATTGGCTGAAACAACTTGTGAAGCGAGATGCATACATGCATTTGTTTGTGTATAGAGGGGATCCTCGTTATGTTCATAGAGTAGATACTTCGGAACGTTTTTCATTGGAACAGTTGCAGCGGTCATATACAGATTGTCAGCTACTTGTGGTTGGTGAGGGGAAAAATCTTCTTAATCCTTGGGCAGATAAGGTGGTGGATTGGTTGGATGAGGAGTTGAGGTTTTGGCCTGATAGGGTTTTCCTTAGTACGAAGGCAGTGGTTGATTGGGGGGTAGAGGAATGGATATTGGCTCAATGCTTCCGACTACTTCCTGCAAGCTTGAAGGGGCAATATGCTTTGGTTGATTTTCTGTATAAGGAGGATGAAATTGATTTTTGGGAGCTAGAAAAGTACTTCTCTGAGGATGAAGCTGAGTTAGATGGAGTCACTTTGCTAGATGTGGATTTGCTTAAGGAAGGTTTTGGGCAAAGCCCTATTTGGGATTGGTTGTGTGTGCTTGCCCTTTACTCTGATATTCGTTGGGGACTTACTTTTGCTATTGGGCAGGAGCTGGAACGCTTGTCGGGGAAGCCTTTATTGACCTATAAGAATTTCTATTCGTTGAGTCGTTTTCCTTGGTTGCATGGGAAGCGATGGGATAGTGATGTGCGTTTTGGGTTGTGGCAGGATTTGGTAGAGAGAAATCCTGTTTTGGCCTCCCAAATGGGTAGGTTTATTTTGGGGATGGTGGACGAAATGCGGGGAGAGTTGGAGGGAACTTTTGCCTTAAGGCGATTGAACGTACAAAGGGTCTTTCTGTCCGAAATGTTGAATCAGACGATTTCAGAAGAGCTGAAGGAGAAGCATCTTTATGCTCATGGGTTAGAAGAACGAAATACAGGCTTTGTGCTTGTTGAAGGAGGGACTTTTGAGATGGGAAGTGACGCTCAATTATTGGGAGTGTGTGTACGGGAATTGCCGCGGCATGAGGTGGTTGTGGATGGGTTTTATATGGGTAAATCTGTGGTGACGTTTCAGCAATATAAGATATTTTGTTCAGATGTAGGTATTGAAGTGCCTAATGATGAAGGTTGGGGGAGAGAGGAACGACCTGTGATTCATGTGAGTTGGTTTGATGCTGTTCGTTATTGTAATTGGTTGAGCAAGAAGTTTGGGTATTCTCCTTGTTATACGATTAAAGAAGAGGAGGATAGTAAGGAGGAGCTTATTGTCTCGTGTGACTTTAAGAAGGGGGGCTATCGTTTGCCTACTGAGGCAGAATGGGAGTATGCTGCTAGGGGGGGAGGTAAGGATACCGTTTATGGTAATGGCGAGAATGATGCTCGACCTCTCGAAATTCATTTTGATGTTAAGGCTTTGCCTATGGGGGAGGGAGTTTCTGAAATACGGTCGTATGAACGGACTATCCCTGTTGGGACGTTTAAGCCGAATGGTCTAGGCCTGTTTGATATGAGTGGAAATGTTTGGGAATGGTGCTGGGATTGGTTTGATGCTTATCAAAAAGGTCGTCTTGAGAATCCGACTGGTGCTAAGGGGGGAATCTATCGGGTTGTGAGAGGAGGGAGTTGGCGAGATTCTGGTTTGACGGTTCGGTCGGGTTTTCGGAAGTTTGAGGAGCCGAATGCTAAGAATTGTTATACGGGTTTTCGGATTGTGAGGAGGAGAGTGGAATAGGATAGGGACGGGGCTATGTTTTGCTATTTATTTTGGGGATTAGTGCAAGATTGGTTCGATTTGTCGTAGTGTTTTTGGGTGGAGGGTATCTGTGGATGCATGGAAACCATTTATGATTCAATTTGTCGTAGTATTTTTTGGTTAGGGGTAGCTGTGGATGGGAACTTGGGTACTGTGGATGCTTTGTATGGAGCTGTGGTTTGGATGTGGGGATGTGTGATTTGGAATTTGGGTGCTGTGAATGCATAAGGTGGGATTGTGAATCTCAATTTGGGTGTTGTGGATGGGAATTGGGTATCTGTTTTTGCTAATTCTTTTATTATTGATGTGAATTTTTCATTTGTGGGTGGCGATTACCTAGCTGTTGATGGGTTATGGGTATCTGTTGATGGGTTTCGCTGGCGATTGTTTCGATTTATGGTAGTATTTTTGGGTTTGGGGTAGCTGTGGATGGGTTGAGGGTATCTGTGAATGGGTTTCGCTGGCGATTGTTTCGATTTATGGTAGT
>Ga0163111_10000495_pt1 | contig 23694 bp, 15 predicted proteins | sample CRUFie1St18metaG_FD_109645 | JGI IMG/M metagenome (GOLD analysis project Ga0163111, IMG submission 109645) | Marine microbial communities from the Costa Rica Dome - CRUD Field 142mm St18 metaG | ecosystem: Environmental > Aquatic > Marine > Oceanic > Photic zone | place: Costa Rica: the Eastern... | reverse complement strand
CAACAACTGTAGCACCAACAACTGTAGCACCAACAACTGTAGCACCAACAACTGTAGCACCAACAACTGTAGCACCAACAACTATAGCACCAACAACTGTAGCACCAACAACTGTAGCACCAATAACAGACTCTGAATCTGATATAGATTCAATTATAGAAAATAAATTAGAATCATTATTAAAATCTAAATTTCAAAGGGAAACATATACAAAAGATGAACTTTTAGATTTACAAAAAAAATATTATAATAATTTATCAAATAATAATAATAGTAATGTTTTAAGAAATTATGATTATAAAGCAATTTATGATAAACTAACTCCCCCTAGACAAAGAAATTTACACGAACCTGGTTATATTGAACCTTCTCTTGTTCCAATATATACACGAGGTATGCCATCACCATATAGAAAAGTTGGACTTTTAACAATAATTAATAATGAAAATGAGAATGAACCATATAAATTTTTAAATTTAATTGGTAGTAAATTATATTCAGGTCAATTTAATTATTATGCAGTACCAACAAAATCGGATGATAATATTAAATTTAATATAGAATCAAAAAAAGAATTATTTGATCAAGATACAGTAACAATTAATACATTAGGAAATACATATCAAGTAAATATAGATAAAAATGTATTACCTTTATATTACGGAATTGCTTAAATAATAGGATCATCATGAACAAAAATATAGAATTTTAATGAATCTGGATTATTTTTTATAATATCAATATCTAATATTTTACCTAAATCTATAAGAATTAAATTATTAATTTCAAATATAAATTTAATTTTAGATAAATAAGATACAACAGATAAACAAAATTCTATTTCAAAAGGATGATTAATAATAAATTTTGAGGTTGTAAAAAATGATTTAATTGAAAGTGTATCAAAAAAATTCTTTTTTTTTTCAATTTGATCATCATTTATGTCTTCAAACACGCTATAATTAGTATAATCTAATGTCCATAATAAAATTTTTTTTATTATTGATATATCATTTTTTTTAAATATAATTAATGGCATATTCCATGCCCAATTCCAAATTTCATTATCATAACATGATGAAATTATTGTAAATTTAGAATCATGTAATAAATTTTTATCTTTATCATATAAATAAATATATAAAAATCCATCATTTTCTCTTGTGCATTTAATATATTTAATTTGTTGTCTAAAATTTTCATATTTTTCTGTATTTTTATCAAAATATTCTAATGAATCTAAAAGTATACTCATATTTATATTATATTATATATAATTAATTATTTTTTTTTTAATAAATCTTTTAGTGATATTGTATTTTTTGAAATTACTGATTTGAATTCTCTATTTTTATTTTTATTTAATATTTCATCATTTTCATTACATTTAACAAATGGAGGAAAACCACCATTAATATAATTATTTTCAGCAACTTTTAATTTATTGAATTTTTTTTTTAAATTATTAACATTTTCAGATTCATTTTCCATTTCTAATATATTATATAAAATAAAATTATTTTATATAATAATTAAATTATTTGAATCCAAGAACAAAATCTTCTTCATTTTCTGAATTTATTTCATCTAATATTTTACTTTTTTCATTTTTATCATTTTTGGTATTTTGTTTAACTTCCTTGCATGTTAATTGAGAAGGTAAAATACTATTGTAAGTAAATTTTACCATATGATTTATATTACAACACCCTCCTTTATTATCACAGGTATATTTAATATAATCATTATCACTAATATGTTCTTTAAAATTAATAAATAATAATCTATGTAATGCAACTTTTTTTTTTTTAAAATAAAAATTTATATATGCACCTTTATAGTTTTTTTCAGGTTTTGAATTTGTAATGTATCCGTTCCATAAACAACATTTATTATCATCAAATAATGATACATCGATATACTTTATAATTCTTTTAAAATCACTATATGTTAATTTTTTGTTTAAAGGAGTGGATTTTAATTGATTATTAATTAATTCTTTTAATAAAATATTATTATTAACGCAATCTTTTTTATTAGAACATGTATTACTCATAAACTATAATATTAAAAAATAAATTATATATTATTATGGTAGTAAAATATGAAGTTTATTCATCTATAAAGTACATAGAAAAAATATTTTTTGGTGACATATTCTTTATATATTTTTCAAATCTAATATTAATAGTTTTATATTTATTTCTTATATATTTTTCTAATATATTTTTATTATTTAATTTTTTATCATATTTATCGTATACTATACCATCATTAAATACATAAATTATATTATTATTATCATCAAAAATACATATTGGAATTGTAGTATTAATTTTACTTAAGGTATATAATTCTATATAACAGTTTGATATATTATAGTATTTTGTTACTAGATTAATACATATTTTTTCTATTTTTTTATCAGAATAATTTTGGGAGGTAATATAATCATTTACATCTGATTTAATTTTATTTTTATTATCTAGAATCCAATTAATAACAAGACCTCTAAAATATACTGATAAATCTGTTTGAATTTCACTATAAAAAGCTAAATTTCTTGTATTCATTTCATTAAAATCATTTTTAATCCAGTAATATCCATTAACATAAGCTCTAAAGATAGTTAAATTATTTCCAAGTACTTTCTGATATATTACATTTTCTATTTGTAAAGGTAAATTAATATTATTCAAATCATCATATGTAACTTTAATTTTTTTATTTATTCTTCTTTTTCCAATAATTGGTACATTTTCTGTACCAAATATTTCTTCTAATTTATTTTTAATAATTGAACTATTACTTTTTAATATTCTTTGTCCTTCTTTTTCAGTGAATCTATTATAATTAACAATATCAGATACAAAATAATCATCTATTTGTAATAATTCATAAGAAGCAATTGTATTATTTACAAGTTCATCACTTATTTTTCCAATAAAATTAATTAACATATTTTCTTGAATTGCAATATTACATTTTGAATATGCCCATTTACAATGATAATTTGATTCACATGTATTTTTGTTTATATTTACATCACAGATTTGTCTGTCATTATTTATTTCATATTTTTCAATATTATCAACTTTAGATACTATATTTACAATATTACTTTTTCCACCAGTTTGTACATTACTTTTGGTTATTAAACTTAGGTATTTATTATATAAATTAGTATCTATTAATTTATAAATTATTTGTCGAATATTGGTAATTTTAATAATATTATCCATTTTTTTATTATTAATTATGTTTTGTATTCTTTTTTTAAAGTTGGATGATTCATTTTTGTTTATGTAGTGAGAAAATTCTAATCTAAATAATTGATATAATTCGTCTTCAAAATCTTTTTCTTTTGTTTTTGTTATTCTTTTATCAATAATAATACTATCATAACCTTTATTAATATTTTCATCAATGAAATCAGTAATAGTATTTTTTTTATAGATCAAATTATTTTTTTCTAAATCACTAATTTTTATAGAGATTTTTTTAACAGGAACCATATCTTTAGAAACTGTCATAATTGAATTAACAATTATATTATCGTCATTTTTTTCTTCATAATATACTCCTATAGGTTTAATAGGAATTTTTTTATCAGATATTTTATATAATTCCGTTAAGAAATCAACTGTTTCAAATAAATCTTTAATATAATTAGAATATGCCTTTAGAATTTGAATATTATATATTGTACCTGATCGATCTATTGGAATTAAATATCCACTATATGTTACTAAGTATTTACATTTAAAATATGTATCTATAACTTGATATCTAATATTATATTTTTTATCTAATTTATCTAAAACATGTTTAGCAAATTTTGAAGTAATACTAGATTTATTTTTAATAATATTTTCAATAAATGATCCGTAACAATTTTTTTTGTAAAAATCTTTAATATGGTAAATTATATTTTGATCATTATCTTTATACTTAAACATTTTTTTAGTTTCTATATCTTTAGTATCTTCATTTTTCTTTTGAACAAAAATAATTGGATAATAATTTTTATTTTCTTTTAATAAGATAATTGTATTTTTATTAATATCTTCTAGATTAAGATATTGTTCAATGTCTTGACATTCAATGTAAAAATCTTCTCTAATTTGCTGTTTTTCTAATGAAGATTTAATAACTATATTTTCTTTAACAAAAATTACAATATTTATTCCTCCGGGTAATAATATTCCTGGTATTGAAATGATATTATTTAATAAATTATATTCCAAATATCTACTTGTTTCTAAATATTCAATATATTTATCTATAGTTTTAAATTGTAATTTTATTTCACCATTATTTAATGATGTAAATATTTGTTCAGTTTTATCATTTTTAAGAGCACTTATAATCATTTCTATTATTTGAGGAATTTTTTTATTAATACAAACAGCAATACTATTTAAAAAATAAAATTCAGTTTGATTTGATCCATATTTGAAATAATATCCAGGATCTGTTTTTAATAAGTAATGATTTTTAATTACTTTTTTATTATTTAATATTTTATTAAAAAAGAAATTTAAATATTTTGGTAAAAATCCTAATCTTCCTTCTTGAATTTTATTTGTATCTTGAAGAATATATAAAATATCTCCTAATATTTTTGTATCAGATTTATCATCAACAGATTTACTTTCATGATTTAAACATTTATAAAAAAAGTCTTTTTTATCTTTATTCTTTGATATAGATTGATCAATTATAAAACAACAAGGCATACAATGACCATATGGATTAGTACTTCTTGTTAAAAATCCTACATACATATGTTCTCTATTTTCTTTAGGATCACATGTATAATAAATATGATTTCCTGTTGATTTTCCAGTATCATCTAATTCAGGTAGTTTTAAAGCATTTAGTGTTATTTTTTGTAATCCTTTTTTGGTTTTTATTTTAACAATTTTTTCATATTTTTTTGTTTTTTTATTATATTTATATCCTGAATTAATTAATTTATTAATATTAGACATATTAAATTGCTGTGGTCTACGTTTTTTATTATTACCACTGTTCTGACATGCTCTTGTATATTGATTTTGACCTTTTTCAGGTTTAAATCCTAAACGTTGTTTATCAATTTTTGCCATTTCTTTTACTACTTTTATTTCATTCGAATATTCAACTACTTCATTAACTTTATTTCTTCTTTTGGCAATATTAGTTAATTTATTTAGTTTTTCTTTTAAAAATTGTTTTTCTGGTTTTTTATATAAATAAACCTCGATATAAAGGTATATCAAAATATTCATAAATGTTATAATTCTGTCTAATTGATCTTTTGTTCTAGCTCCAGCAATTCTTATTTTATATTTATCCCTTTGTTTCCCTTGTATATCAATATTTATACCAGCCGGTTTATATTTTGGTATATTTTCTAATTTTTTTAAAATTTTTCTTGATTTTTTTAAATTAGGTAATTTTTTTCTAATTAAAATAATATTTTCTAAAGCTTTTTCTTCTGTAATATTAAATTGTTTACTTATTTCAGATGCTAATTTTTTTTCAGTAAATTCATAATTTCTCATAAAATAAATTATTCTTTGTTCTATTTTAGCTTGATTTTCATATTTTGTAACACGTTTATATCTCAAATAAGTACCATATTTACTTTTAGTGTCGTCAATATTTTCTTTTGATTTCCTTTTTCTTGGATCGATAACTAGAGAAATATATGGATAAAAAAATCTTGAAAAATTTGATAAAATATTATGATTAATTACAAAATTATCAGGTAATATAAATTTTTGGATTGTATTTATAAAAGCATATTTAAATTCATTATTTTCTGGTACTGCAAATTTAACTCTATTATTATATTTATTTAGTAATTTTACTAAATCTCTAATATAGTCATAAGTTAATACAATATCTTCAATTGTTGCTTTATCAATTTCTTTCCACTGAGTTTTATATTCTATTCTACCTTTACTATCCAAACCAATGGCCATATATCTTGTTCCAGTTTTATCATTTATCTTAACTTTGAAACCTATTCCATAAGGAGTATTTTCAAACCATTTATATAAAATATTAATACTTTGTTTATTTTTTTTTAATTCATTTATATCTTTTTCATAATATTTTATTATACCATCTTCAGTTGTTTGATATTGAATAAAAGGATATTTTTCAGATGTTGGAAATTCATTAAATATTCTAAATAAATCAATCTTTGTATTATCTAATAATCTTAAATTTAAATGAGTCACAGATTGTGTTATATAATTACTTTTAAATATATATTTAAAATTATTTTTTAATTTAGTTTCTTCAACTACATTAGTAATTTCATTTTCAATAATTAAATCATTTAAAATACTTTCATAGGTATTAGTAATTTTTAATTTTTCATTTTTTTTATTCCCATTTAAATATTCAATAATATCTTTAATTTCATCTACTCTTATTTTTGGGAAATATAATTTAATGTATACATTTTGTAAATTTTTGATTATTTCAGATTTTTTAGAATAATTTAATCCTAATTCATTGTAAATATCTATAAGAAACATTTCATTATTTGTTATATAATCTTCATAATCATAAATTATATTATTACTATCGTCTTCTTTTCTTATTTTATTACCATATCTTCTTAAATTATCTTTTAATATAGACAATTTATTTTGTAATTCTTCATATAATCTTAAATTATTATTTGGTTCTGTATCAATATCTAATATTTCATTTCTTCTCATCCATTTATGACCAATCATAATTTTATTAATTTTATCTTCATACACATATTCTCCCCATAAATATTGTCTTGATGGAACTATATAGGAATCATTATCAAATTTTTTACTATTTTTAATTGTGCAACATATTTTATTTTTAACCTGTTCAATTGTATCATCTTTAAAAATATAAAAATTTGTTATAAAAGTTTTTGTATAAATATTTTGTAATAATTCATCATATTCATTATTATCTCTTTCTGAATCTAAATATTTTAAATTATCATTTTTCTTTGAAAAAATTTGTTTATCATTTAATGCTTTCTCTATTAATTTAGTTGTTTTATCAGCATTTTCATCATCCTTGTTATCAAGAGTTTTATAAATTTCTTCTATTTCTTCATTTTCATTATCATCTATTTCAATAACATCATCAATATTTGTATCTAAATTAAAATCATCATTCATTTGATCATTATCGTCTTCATCTTCTTCAGTAGGCATGTTTCCACCAATACTATTTTTAAGTGCAGGATATATACTAAATTCATTAATATCATTTTTATAATCAGATATAGATTGATCACTTGATTCATTTGATGATAAAGTAGAGTCGATTGATAAATTATCATCACTAACTACATCAAATTTATTTTTAATTTCTTTTTTTTTTTTAAAATCTAAAAAAGTTGGTTTATTTATTTTGTATGTAATATCATTTTCACCTTTATTAAAATCAAATTCTCTCTTTTTTTTTATATTTTTTCTTTCATTAATATTTTTTATTAAGGCTTCATAACTGTATAATAATTTTTTACTATATAAATTTTTGATATTTATATGTTTATTAAACCAATTTTCTCCATATTTATCTATTATTTTCTTTTTCATAATGTTAGAGTCATATATTTGATTTATAATATATCTGATATGGTAACTAAGAAAAAATTTTGTATACCAAAATTCCCCATATTTTTTTTCAAGTTTTTTATAATCATTAATATCAAGTTCTAAAAATGAATTATATAAATTTAAATCTTTTATCTTCATTAAGATTTTATTTAAATCTTTATTTAAATCACCAATAAATATAAATACATTATATTGAATTCTTTTGTTATTGTTTTTATATTTCCAAATTATTTTCATTGGATCATCCATAATTCTTATATATATATATATTATTTAATAATTTTATTAAATAAAATAGAAAAAATATTATTTAAATCAAAGAATTTTTTATTTCTGAAATTTTATTATATAACTCATCAATATTTTCATATTTATTATTGATAAATAAGGGGTTATTATAATTATATATGTATTTATTATGATAGGTATCGCCAAATATAAATAAATTATAATTTAATACATAATTTATTGGATCTATTATTTCATTACCTAATTTAAATAAATTATATTTTTCTTGTGAATAATCAAATAATTTACCTTCAAGATTTAAATTTAAATGATCATAAAAATATGGTATTTTAGATTTTTCAGCCAATAATTGTCCAGTATTGTATGCTACTTGTAAAATTTTAACCATTTTAGGATTTTTATTTTTTGCAGGAATTCTAAAATGTTGTATAAAAAAATGCTCTCTTTCCCATTTTTCATAATTTATTGGGTTTTCATCTTCTATAGGTTCAATAATTTTATTTTCTAAACTTTTTAAATTTTCAAAAGGCATTTCCATATCACATGCCCATTTGTACTTTTTTTTTGGACTAATCTCTGAAATTATAGTCTTAAGTTTTACCCATGAATCTAACCCATCGAGTTGATTATATCTTACAATATATCCATATTGTACAACTAGATTCCATAAATCTTTTATATTATATTGAAAATTCATAATAATATATATAAATAAAATTATTTATATAACCGATTCATCAACAATCATACCACAATATTCTTTTGGAAATTTTTTAAAATCTATTTTTTTATAAATATTAATTTCTATTGCACGGTAACATAAAAATTCAAATATTTTTGTAAATAATGGTGTATGACCTGTTTCAGGACAAGCTACATGAGCCATCTCATGAATAACTACATACATTAATAAATTTAAATCATGTATTTTATATTTTCCTTTTATTCTTATACAAAAAACAATTTGTTCACCTTTATTAATGCTATAAGATGTATATGAACTGTTAAATGTACTTTCAGTAATTATAACACTTTTTATTCTTGAATTTAGTTGTTTTATATATTGTCGCATTTCTGGATATTTTTTCATAGAGGAATAAACGTAATCTGTTAACTTGAAAATATTTTTTTTAATTTTAGCTAATATATTTGATGATTTCTGTTTATCTTCCAAATCTCTTACTAAATAATATTGATTATCTATATCAGATTTTATATAAGTCATATTGTTATACTGAGTATTAAAATATAGAACAATTATAACGCATATTAAAAATATTAATATAATAAAATCCATTTATATATAATACAAATAAATATATTATTTTTATAACTTAATATAAAAAATTTTTTCTTTATTTGTTAATATATTATATATAATGGGAAATAATTATTCACAGCAAGAAAATGTTGGATCTTCAAAAAAATATGAAAATTATATAGAAAGAATTGTTAAAAAAACTGCGGCATCACAAAACAATTCTGAAAATATTTTATTCACAAATAATGGATTAACTACTTCTGATCTTTTACAAAATTCTTTAAATAATTATAATATTAATGTACCACATAGAAAAAGATATAATAATTATAAATTACCAAATTTAAAGCAAAATGTAAATCAACATGTAAATCAACATGCAAGTCAACAAGAATCTACATATTCAGATGATAAATTATTATCAGAATTAAGTGAAAATATGCCTTCTAATATTGATATAAAAAAATTCAAATTTCAGCAAGGTGGTGGTAATCAATTTTTAGAATTAGACAGTGTATTTGATAATTATAAAGTTGATATTTTAAGTAATTTAATAAATCAAGATATTGCATCTAGAAGTAATAATATACAAAAAGTATCAAGTAATGATAAAGTAAAAGGAGATGATGGTGATGAAAGTGATAAAGAAGGAAATAGTAATATTTTTAATAACATAAAATCTCAAGAAGGTGGTGGAACCAAATATTTAGATTTAAATTTAGATAGTGAACTATTTAATGTTGCTAATGATTACATTAATTTTAGTGAACAAAAAAATAATGTACATAAAAAACAAGTAAATGAAAATAAAGTAGAACAAATAAAAAAAAATTATTTATCAGGTGGAAATAATTATAACCAAGTAGAGCAAACTAAAAAAAATTTTTTGTCATCTGAAAATAACGATAATTACATTGATTCTATTAGTGATGTAGAACTTCAAAAATTAAAAAATATTACTAGAGTACAAAATGGTGCATTATCTGAATCATCATTAAGTGATTATGATTTAAATACTTTGAGAAATATGGTATTAGAAAATAATAACACCTATTCACCAAGTTATCATAATAATATGCAAGAAGGCGGTGCTGTTTTATATTCTGCTACATCTAGTTTAAATGAACAAGAAGGTGGTAATGTTTTATATTCTGCTACATCTAGTTTAAATGAACAAGAAGGTGGTAATGTTTTATATTCTGCTACATCTAGTTTAAATGAACAAGAAGGTGGTGCTGTTTTATATTCTGCTACATCTAGTTTAAATGAACAAGAAGGTGGTGCTGTTTTATATTCTGCCACATCTTCTCTAAATTCATCTCAAAAAGGGGGAGATTCGAGTATTGATCAAGCTCTTGAAGAAATTTATTTTGATGGTGTTAATGATACTTTATCAAGTTTAGGTATTAATCCAAATCAAAATGAATTTGATGATGACAATTATTACGATGATTCAGACTATTATTATGAAAATGCCGAGTCTTCTGAAATGACAGGAGGTGGTAAAAATAATGGTTCATCGAGTTCAAGTAATACAACATCAAGTTCTTCTAATAGTAGTTCTTCTCATTCTAATACTGAGAATTATGAAAGTTCTGAAAATAGTCATTCATCTACAATTAATAGTAGTGATTTATTTAATATAAAAAAACATTTAGATTCTGATGCCTATATTTCAGCTTCAAATTCATCCAATAATAGAATAAATATTAATGAATTTTATTCTACAGATACAAATACATACAAAGGAACAGATTCTGGATCTGAATATTTCAAAATGATGAAACATCGCGATAGACTACGCAATTAAATTTTTTATTTTTTTAATAATATTTGAATGATCAAGAGTTACATTATTAAATATATTTTGAATATATTTATTAGAAACTTTAAATTTTGTATATATAAGAATAAAACAACATTGTACTAAGACAAAAATATTTGTTTTATAAATTTTATCACTTATTTGACATTTTAATATAATATTTCTATAATACTTAATTATTTCAGAATTATCTATTAAATTTTTATTCTCATCGACAAGATTTTCTAATAATTTTTCATAACATATAGGACAACAAATATTAAAGTTAAATTTCATTTTATTACAAATATTAATATATTTTTCACAAAATATATTTTCATTTATTTTTTGATCAATTTCAAGATCTATTATTTTATCTTGTCTAAATTTCAAAAATTGTTTATAAATAGATATGATATCAATATAGTTAAAAGTATGAATAGTTTTTTGAAAGTTTATAGCATAAATAACAAAAAATAAAATTTCATTATTTTCTATTTTTTCTACTGATGCCATAATATCTAGATATTTTATACAAAATGATATATTATATGAAATAAAATTTAATTTGTCATATTTATAAAATTGTATAATTAATGAACATAAATATTCACGATTTTTTATATAGTAAGGGTTTAATTTTTTTATGTAATCATAATTTAAATCATATTCCAAATCTAATAGTTTATTTTCAATTGGTATTTCTTTTGCTACTATATCTAAATGTAAATGTCTAATTGAATCAAAAAATTTATGATTAATTATCTGTGAGTAATTATATCTATCATGAGGATCAAACTTTAACATATTTTGTAGTAAATCAAAAATTAAAATATATTCAGGACTTGCTGTATATTTAACTAAATACCTATGCAAATTATTACCTATTGGATAATTATTTAAATTTAAAGATGGGTATTTAACAACTAGTATATCTAAATAATTTTTGGAAATATTTTCTAGGCCAATAATAGCTAAAATATATTGAATTATTGTAAATTCATTAGTGGAATTTAATATACCATATTTATTAAATAATAATTCCAAAAATATAATTCCTAAACTCCATATATCAATTTTATAACTATTAATATCTTTAGATTTTAATAATTGTTCAGGTGCTCTATACCATATAGTTTGAATTTCATCATAAACTTTATTAAAATCATCATCAATTACGAATCTACTTAATCCAAAATCAATTAAATTAACATCTACAGAGTTATTTTTATTTTTGATTAGAATATTTGGAGGTTTTATATCACAATGAATTATAAATTTATTATAACTATCTAATAAAGTATTAGATAATTTAAACATTATAATTTTAATATAATCAAGTGAAATATTATAATTATTTATAAATTTATCAAGAGATAATCCTAAATCATCCATTTCTAAATTTATATGTGTATTTGACTTGTAAATATTTGTAAATTTTCCAATATTATTTATTTTATTTAGGTGTAAATAATTAGACATTTCAGTTATTAAAAATGGTTGATATAATTTTAAATTTTTATAATCTGTAGTATTAACATAGTAGTATGTATCCATTATTTTAATAATTTTATTTGTATCATTTATTTTATAAACAGTGCCATAAGCTCCTTTACCTATAATAGATGAATTTTTTATATTATTATCTTCTATTTCTTCAATCTCCATTTAAAAAAAATATATAAAATAAAATTTATATATTAATATAAAAATTATCATCATCATTTTCAATTTTACTATTATTTTTTTTTTCAACTTTTTTATTATTTTTTTTTTTAGTTTTTTTTGGCTTTTTTTCATTTTTTATTGTAGTTATTTCATTATCAAACATTAACAAGTTATCATCAAAACAATTATCAAGTTCTATTTCTTTTGGCTCATCGTTTTTTATATTAATGTATGAATTTATAGGCATTTTACCTTTCTGTCGATTTTGTTCTTTAATTATATATTCTTTAAAAATATCTTCTGGATTTTCAACAATTAATTCTAAAAATTGTAAACATGGTTTCATAATTTGATTTGTTATATAAAATAGATAATCTAATTTCAATTTGTTATCTACTACATATTTTGGATGTTCTACGCGATCACCTTGTAATTCTACTTTTTTATCAGTTTCAATATAAACATAAGGAATTCTATCATTAGATTGTGGTGCGTCTCCAGGATTTCTTTCAGTCATTCTATGTGCTAAAACTGCATGAACTATTCTTGTCCAATCTTTATAACCGTTTCTTAATGTTTTTGTAATAATATATTTATCCATATGAAACTTACCTGTGATAATTTCTTGTAATGTGTTTCTTGTAAACTCTACAGCTCCTTTTGAATCACGATCATTTAATATTTTATCTATAATTCCACCACATACAACTTTTACAATAGGTGCATTATCACGTCTTTTCAATACAATACCCATACTTTTTTGATAATATTTTTGTGGATCTTCTTCATATAAATTACCTACATATCTTTTTTTAGTTAAAATAATAAAAGGCCATAAAACTTTTTCATATTCTAAATTCATTGGATGTGGCATTAGAATATTAACAATATCGGATGAAAATAATCCTAATTTAATTGACATTTCTAATGCTGTTTGATTTGTCATTTTTTCATTTGTTTTTTTATCTACAATATTTAGATCAAAGAATACTGAATCTGTGTCACCATATATAATTTTTGGATCTACTTTATATCCTTTTAACAATTCTCTTGATCTTGAGTAACACCATTTATAAAATTCTTTTCTATTAGAAAATCCTTTATTTGGTAGATTAAATTTTTCATCTTCAATATGAATAAATTCTTCTTTTAAATATTTCTTTAATTCTTCTTTCTCTTTTTTTAAAGATAATTTTAAAATTGTTCCAAATATTTCTTCTATAAATTTTTTAGCATATTGTAACATATCGCGCCCTGTTGCTGTTGTCGAGGCAGCTATTTCTTTTTTATATATTTGACTTGTACTTGCTCCTGTTTGACCATATAATGAATTTGCTGTTACTTTATATGCTAATTGTAAACCATCTAAAATAGATGCTTTGAATTTATTACCATTATTATTTTCAATTGCCATTAATTTTTTATATTTTTTCCTTGCAGATAATAATTGCATCAAAATTCTAGGAATTATTCCTTTTGATTTATCTTTTTTTTCCGCAAATCTACATGTAATATTATTTCCAGAACTTGATGTATAAGTAATATCATTATATTTATAACCAGGCAAATTATCAAAGTCTCCATCTCTTTCAACATGTGTTTCATGAGATAAATTTTTTAATATCATTGAATTTGGATATAAACTAGCAAAATCTAAAACAGGAATAGGATTATAGTGAACACCTTTAACTGGATCAAATACTGTTGCTCCTTCATAACCTTCATCATCACTATCAAATTCTTCAGAATTATTATTTGAAAGAAAATTTGAAAATTTCTCAAAATTCTTATTATTTAAATCTTCTTCTTTTTTCTCTTCTTCTGTTTTTTTCTTTTTTTTCTTTATAACAGGAATTAAATGATTTTCTAATCTGCATTGTCTTGATACAAGACTAAAAATTTTAATCCCCTGACCTCTTAAAAATAAATATGATAAGGGGACATGACATACATTAGCCATACCAATATTATTTGTTAATATCTGTAATTTATCCATTAATCTATTACATAATTCACAATCTTGAACACAATATTTTCCAACAATTGCTCTGTCTAATGGTGTTCCTGAGTAACATGCAAAAATTTCTTTTGGTGTTACATCATCTTTTGCTTGACACCAATATACTTTATATTTCTTATCTAAAAATTCTTTAATATATAAATTACTATCAATTAAAATATATGTATCAGTTTTATCATCTAAATCTAAAATTTTATATTTTTTATTTCCAATATTAGTATCTGTAATACCATCATTGTAATAAATACTTATATATTGATCTTTTTTTATTCCGAAAATACTAGATACATTTAATTTACAATTATTATCTATATTTTCAAATCCTGATATTTTATCTCTAATAAAATGAGATGCAACATAGTCTAATTTATATCCAGCTAATTTGTAATCTCTTTGCACTACTTTCATTAAATCAACGACAATTCTTCCTGGCATATGATAATATTTTAAAATATTATCTCCTAAAGCTGCACTTTTTAATTCTTTTAATTCATATTTACACATATGATTATTAAGTCTTGACAAAATTGAAAATTTAGCTTCTATTCCCAATAAAACAGCTCTATCATGTAGATATTTAAAATCAAAACCAAAAATATTATATCCTGTAATAACATCAGGATCAGTTTCAATAATAACTTTTGTAAATTCCATCAACAAATCTTTTTCTGACTCAAAACATCTTACATCTGTTCCTTCTATTTCAGAAGTATCTTTTAAACATAAGATAATTTTTTTAAAACATTCTGTATTACCTAATTTTGAATAAGTCATACCAATTTGAATAATATTATCATCAATTCTATGCGGTTGAGGAAATCCTCCATCACAACTTTTACATTCTAAATCAAATGATAAAATCTCAAATGGGTGAATATTATCATCATCTACATGATTGATATTAGTCCAGTTTGTTTTATATGATATATTTGTTAATGCTGGATTTTCATATTTAAATTCTTTCAAGTTTTTTGTTTCTATTTGTACCCAACCAACAGCATTTATATTTCTTTCATGTAAAAATCTTAAAATAGGAGTAATATTTGATTCATATACTTTGAATTTTATTCCATTTCGACCCCTTGTAACAAAATCAATAAAATGTTTTTTATATTGAAATACACGCGAATAAGCTCTCATAGAATCATAATCTCTAAAAATTAATTTTAAAAAATTAAATTTCGTATAATTTGTAAAACCATAAAAATCACATTTTTCTACTATTTCACATTTTATAAAACCATCAACGCAATCTTTTGGCCATACTTTTCCTTTAATATAATCAATAATTTTAGATATATGTGAATGTCTCCAATTATTATCTACTTGTACATAAAAATATGGTGTAAATCCATCTACTTGAATATATACACTTTTATTTTTATTTGTTTTACCAAATAATCTTATTTTAAAGCTTTTCTCACCTTCATCATCTTCTTCATGAAAATCATCTATATCAATAATCTGAAATTGTAAGAATTTATCTGACATTAAAATTTTTTTATTTGATTATTTTTAATGTTTATTAATATATATATTTATTTATCAATTTTTATATAATTATAATATTAGAAAAATATTATAGAACATTATATTATAAACAAATGTATAAATTTAGATTAGTATATCCTTATGAAAGTGATAAAATATATAATAAAACTAAAATTAAAAGTGCCGCAGATGAATGTTACAATGAATTAAAACAATCTAAAAATAATAATTATAATTACTTTTGTGTAATGAATATTGATAAAAATCATATTTATAATTTTGAAATAAAAAAAAATAAAAACAAAAGTAAAATTAATCAAAATAATACATTAAATACAGAACAAATTAAAAATAAAATTAAGTATTTTGAATCTAATTTAAATCAATTGAGAGATAAATTAAATAAAAAAAAAAATAACAATCCAATTATTTATAATAATACTCAAATATTTGACATAAGTGAACTTCAAGATCTTAAAATATCTACAAACAAAACACCAAATTCTGATAATCAATGTAAAATTATGTAAATTTTTAAAAATAAATTATTTAGATATTTAATATTTATATTTAATTATAATTTTATGAATTATAATAATAAAAAAATATATTATAATAAACTTTTTCCAAAATTAAAAGATAATAAATACAATAAACTACAAATTGATTACAATTCTATTTCATACATTACAACTCCATATTATGCCAAGCAAATTTTAAATGTAATTTCTAAAGAATTTAAAAAGCATAATATACCTTTGAATAGTATAATTGATTGTACATCCGGAGTTGGAGGAGATACTATTTCATTAGCTTCTATTTTTAAAACGGTAATCGGTGTTGAAATTGATAAAGTAAGATTTGATATGTTGAATAATAATATTAATATTTATAATCTTAATAACATAATTACTTACAATGATAGTTGTTTAAATATATTGAAAAATATAAATTTTATACAAGCTATATACATTGATCCTCCATGGGGAGGAAGTACATATAAATATTATGATAAATTAAGATTAACTATTGACAATAATTCAATTGAACAATTAATTATTGATATATTACAAAGAAAATATTTAAAAATACCTCCGAAATTTATTATTTTAAAACTACCAAAAAATTATGATATACAATATTTATTTAAAGTTATATCTTTCAAAGAACAAATTAAAATATATTTATATAAATTAAAAAAAATCAATATTATTATTATAATTAATGATTATATTGATAATAAATATATTATTATTGAATAATTAAAAAAATTAAAATTTTTTAATATTCTTCATCATCTTCCTCTTCGCTATCTTCACTATCTTCACTATCTTCACTATCTTCATCTTCTTCCTCATCATCATCTTCCAATAAATCATTTTTATATTTTTTTTTATATAAAAATATGTATGGATTTGAAGATAAAATTTCATCTTCTGACACATGATATACATCGTCATCATCAAAATAATACCATTTATTGTTAAGCATATTCTTACAGTATGCAGTATAATGTCCTCCAGAAGGAGATCCCATATGAATTATTATTCCATATAATTCATATATTGATTCATTTTGATTTTTAATTTCTTCTAATTGTTTTAAATCTAAATTATCTAAATCAAAATTAATTTTCGTATTTATTTTTGATATATTTTGATGAAATGAATTTCCGATTTGGATTAATTTATAATCAAATCTTTTAATTTGAATTATTAATCTATCAGGGAAATTACAAATATTAATTGTTTTTTTTGCATCTTGTTTACATTTACAAATATCACAATAATATTTATCACACCCTTCTAATTTTTCAATTACTTTAAATTCATTTTCAATTAATTCATGAATATCAACACTTTCTTCCTGTTTAGGAATACTGATTTTTAAAATATTTTCAGGTTCAAATTGACATGAAATATTTTCACAAGTATTGCATTCTATTTTTGTTAAATATGTAAAAGTAAATATATCTATAATTGGTGAATAATTATTTTTTAAATACATTCTCCAAAAATCAAAATATTTTATAATAGTGTAAAAATTATAATTTTTTTTAATGAATTCAAATAATTCATTTTTTAATAGTTCTTTTTTATCTTCATCATCTGTTTCATTTATAATATTTTCTTTTAAATCATATTCATTTTTAAATATAACTACATCAGGAATTAATAAAGATATATCTATTATTTTACAATCTAATTTTAAATCTTCATGAAATCTATCCAATAAAAATGTAATAAATTCTGCACTATCTTCTTGTCTATTTCCACAAAATAATTTCATTTTTTTATTTATTTTTTTTTTAAAAGATACTGGTTTAACTATACAATTTTCACTCCACATTTTGTTTATAACTTTATAATATTGATAAGTTAAACTGTTTTTCTTTTTCCTTCTTATTTGTTCTTTACTTACCATATATTCAATATCTCCTTCTTTACCAGATTCTTCATGGTCTTTCTCTTGCTTTTGGCAAATTTTAGCAAGTATATTTCCCTTAAGATGTTCATTAAATTTTTTTGAAATAAAATAACTTGATAAAATATCTGTTGCATTAAATACCTGCAATACAGCATTCATATAACATGTATTTCCTAAATTAGAAATTCCTGATAATAAACTAGTATTTACTATTTCTTCATCATCAGACATATTATTATTAAATATTGATAATAATATTTATATTAATATTTTAAAGTTAAATGTTTTTATTAGAAATTATTTAATCAATTTTTTTTAGTATTTTTTTTGATTTAAACTTTATATTATATTCAATATTTTAAATTAATATAATATATATATATGAATAGTAAAATTATAAATGAATTTAACAAGTTAATAAAACAAATAAAGACAGATATAGATACTTCTTATGGGAGAGAACAAAATATAAATACATTTAGATTATCAAGTACAGAAAAAGTATTACAAATTTTAAAAGATTATCCAAAAAAAATTAAATCCTCAGAACAATTAAAAGATATTAAAGGTATTGGAAAAAATTCTTTAAAAAGAATTGATGAAATAATTAATACAGGTAAACTAAAAGAAATAAAAAATATAAATAATATTAATGAAAATTATTTTAAGAGTATTGATGATTTAACAAGCATTTTTGGAATTGGAGAAATTAAAGCAAAAGAATTAATAAAAAAATATAAAATAAAAAATGTTGAAGATTTAAAAAAATTAATTTTAAAAAAAAAAATTGAACTACCTGAAAATATCTTAAAAGGAATAAAATATAAAGATAAAATTAAAAAAAACATTCCACGAAATGAAATAGATAAAATTTATCTATATTTATTACCAATTGTTAAAAAATTTGACAAAAATCTAAATTTAATGATTTGTGGATCTTATAGAAGAATGAAAAAAACATCAAATGATATAGATGTATTATTATATCATAATAATATTATAACTAAAAAAGAAAGCAATAATAGTAATGTTATGAATAATTTTATAAAAAAATTAATAAAGGAAAAATTTATTGTTGATAATTTTACATCTTTGGATGTTCCAACAAAATTTATGGGAATTTGTAAATATAAGACTAAACCTATTAGAAGAATAGATATAAGATTAATTCCATATGAATCTATTTATACTGCAATGCTATATTTTACAGGATCTAGAGATTTCAATAAAAAAATGAGACTTGTTGCTATTAAAAATAATTTTATATTAAATGAATATAGTTTATTTAATAAAAAAACTAAAAGAAAAATGAAAATTAAAAGTGAAAAACATATTTTTGAATTATTAAATATGAAATATCTGAAACCAGAATTAAGAAAATAATTATCTAATTAAATTGTAATTAATTTTTTGGTTTATATTTATTAATTTATTCACTCTCGTAATTAATTCAAAATTTATAATATTAAAGTCAAAATAATTTATATATAATGTTATGCAATATAATAATAAAAATTCAAAATACTCTTTTTGAAAATTTTCAGAACATAAACCTAGTAAATATTCATTAATATCAATAAAAATATTTAAGAATATATCTAATTTAATTTTTTTTAATTCATCTTTATTAATTATTGAATAAATAGTATGAATAATATTTATATTAAACAATATCATAAAAAATATATCTATTGAATCTGAATTATTTAAAACAAGTATTGTATTTTCTTTAATATTTGATAGAATAGGAATATCTAAATTTTCAAAAGTATTAAATAATATATTATCTCCATTAATGATATTATCTAGAATATATCTAACATTATTTTCTTCTGTTATATTTATAATTTTTCTTGTTGTATTATTCCCAAAAATAATATTATTTAAAACTTTATTTTTATAATTATTTTTAAATAATACTAGTAATAAATCTATTTTATATTTAATATATTCTAATGAATATATATATTCCAAATTATTGATCTGTATTTTATCTTTATTTTTAAACATAAATAATTTACCATTGGTTGTTAATTCTTTAAAATTATCTGATATATCATATTTATAAATTATTTCATTATTAACTATAAATATATTATTATCATTAAAAATAGAAATTACTTTATAAAATTTATTTTTATAATTATGTATAACAATGTTATTAAATATTAAATTATTAAAAGTATGTTCTATTATTGATATTGAACTATTTTGTATATCAAAAAAATTTTTACTGTAAATTTTTAAAGATTTTTTATTTAATAATAATACATTAATTTGATCTTCTAACTTGTTAATTAATATATTTCCACAATCTGAAATTAACCATTTAGTGTTATCACTTACCTGTTTTTTTGAATTAATATTTACTTTAAATTTATCTTCTTTTTCTGAATCTAAATTGTGGATATATAATTTATTAATTTTATAATACATTAATAATATATATTTTCCATTATTTGAAATTATCATATTATCTACAGGATTATTTAAATATGAATTTATTTTGGATAATTTATTATTTTTATTTAATGATTCAATTCTAATTATATTTTTATTTTTTGTATAATATACTTTAATTACTTTTGATTCGTACACAAATAGATTATAAAAATCAAATTTATGAACTATCGATTCACAAAAATTATTATTAATTTTATAAAAACTAATTTCATTAAAATTATTAATATTATTTTCTAATAATTCTCTTAAATTATATATATACAAATGATTTCCACAAGGAATACTTATAGAGTTCCATTTAGAATCTATTTTAATGTTATTGTTATAATAATTATAATTTGAGTTAGTATTTGCTGATATATTAATTATTTTTAATAAAATTTTTTTTTCATTATGGATTTTGTAAATAAATAATTGATTATTTTTAATAAATATATATATTTTATAAAAAATATAATTATTATTTTTTTTTAATAATAAATAATATTTTTTATAAAAATCACTATCAGATATATCTTCAGTAAAATTATTATTTATACTGGAGGATTTTAAATGTAAACATTCCATTATTATTTAATATATTATTATTATAATAATTTTAATATATTTTTAAACATAATATTTTCTAATTTCTGATATTATTCTATTAAATTCTTTCATGTTATAAGACTTTTTGTAAATATTATTTTTTGATATATTTATTAAATTCATAAATTCATTTTTTCGTCTATCTAATATATGAGAATATTGCCTTATCTCTTCTAAAATTTTATTACTTTTATCGTCATTATTATTTGTTATTAAAGATAATTTTTTTTCCATTAGAACTTTAATATCAATATCAGGATTGTTTAATTTATTTTCCAAAAACCAATAGCACCATGCTAAACAATATCCATAAGGGTCACCTAAAACTTTATCTTCATTTTCATTACTTAATGTTTGCCATGATGTATTGTTCAAAAAGTCACTGGGTGAATAATATTTAAATTCAGAACGTAATGCTTTTTTAAAAATTTCTTTTATTTTATCATCTAAATGGTTAACTGCTTTCGAAAAAGATTTACCATAAGGTTCAAATCTATATATTTCTTTTCTTTTATCATCATATAATAATAAATTAGCATGATTTGTACTAGTATTAGGCATTAATGTAATTTTAATTAAAATAAATCTGTATTTTTTTAATAAAGCTTTTTGAATGTAGTAAACTATATTTGGATGTATGAAATGTAAACTTTTACTTCTCCATATAATTACATGTGGTAAAATATTATAAAATAAATTTGTATATAATTCTACTAATGAATATAATGTATTTGAATATTCTGATAAATTATTATGATACATTCTTAATTTCCATAAATCATATTGTTTTTGTATTTTATTGGTTTCTTGAATTAGTACAGTTAAATTTTTGAATTTTCTTATAAAATTTACTGTATAAATCATACTATGCACTGTATCAGAATTAAATAATCCAAAGTTAACTTTATTATTTATTTTATTTACATCTTTTTCTGAATTTTTATTATCTAAATTTCCATTTTTTAATATTTCTGGATATTTATCTTTAATAATTTTAAGAATTTTTTTTAATTCATCATTTTCTTTTAAAATATCTATAGGTCTTTTATTTATAGAATTTTTAATAAACAAATCTCCTTCTATAATAATTTTTATAGTTGTATCAATATCATAATCTTTATTAAAATTAAGTAATAAGTTGTGAACACAAGTATTTTGATACCTATCTTTTAAATTTAAATTAACTTGTTTTGATAATAATAATTTAATAATTTTATTATTATTATTTACTATTGCTAAATTTAATGGAATATATCTATTTTCTAATCCTCCATTATTAATATCTGGAAAATATTTTTTACTTAATAAAGATTTTACAAATTTATATTTATCATGTATAATAGCAAATGATAATAATGGTACACTATTATCTGTTTTTATGTCTAAATTTTTAATATATTTAATTAATAAATTAAATGATAATAAATTAGAATTATCTATACAATAAAATAAAATATCACAATAAATTATATTATTAATATTTAATTTATTTTCTAAAATATATTCTAATAAATTATAATAATTATTTTTTCTAGTTATATTATCTACAATATCATGTATTAATGTCTTATTATCATATGATAATATATTAATAGTATTTAAAGAATCTTTTTTAACTAGATAAACAATTATTTTTTTTAATATCGTAATATTATCAATACAGAATCTAAATATTTGCTTATTCAAATTATTTGTTTTTTCTAAAGATTCTGGATATTTATAAATTAAATTTAAATCAAATATACCATTAATAAATAATATATGAAAAAAAGTATTTCCTTCGTCATCAGTTTGATATATATTAAATTTATCAAATTTACTTATAATTTTTTTTATAACATTTATTTTCCCTCTTAGAGCTAATATATGTATTAATTTTTTTCCATTAATTATATCTTTATTTAAATCTGAATATTTAATTTTTTTTAGTAACTTTTTATAATTTTCATTATTTACAATATTTAATATATCCATATTATATATCTAGTAAAAAATTAACAAAAAAATTCAAAAATTTACAAAAAAAATTCAAAAATTTACAAAAAAATTCAAAAATTTACAAAAAAAATTCAAAAATTAACAAAAAAATTCAAAAATTTACAAAAAAAAT
>Ga0163111_10000494_pt1 | contig 23710 bp, 10 predicted proteins | sample CRUFie1St18metaG_FD_109645 | JGI IMG/M metagenome (GOLD analysis project Ga0163111, IMG submission 109645) | Marine microbial communities from the Costa Rica Dome - CRUD Field 142mm St18 metaG | ecosystem: Environmental > Aquatic > Marine > Oceanic > Photic zone | place: Costa Rica: the Eastern... | reverse complement strand
GCATCACGTACTGCTTGCTTACCCATGATTAGGGTTTGTTTGTTGTTGATCAGACCCTGGCACTGTTGCCAGTCAAGGATCTGATTGCCGATCTGCTTAGTTGAACTTTCCATTAGACAGTGACGGAGACAGCGGGGAGACCCTTGACGAAGATAGTCTCGACAAGGTTTTGTAGACGTTTGATAGTGGGAGCACCGTAGTTCTTGAAGACAGGAACGATGACCTTGCCACAAGACTTACGATACATGTCAAACTTGCCTGGGATAATCTTACCACAAGCAATGTCAGCAGCGTCGTCTTTGTTAAGACGGATGACACGACCGACAGTTTGTGCCATTTGAATGACATCGAGTTGACGAAGGAACACACAGTGTGTTAGACCATGAACGTTGATACCTTCAGACAGGATGCTGTAGTGGAAGATCACAAACTTACGGTCTGGATCTTTGCCCCAAGCATTGAAGGTGTCGAAGAACTGTTCACGGTTGACCTTAGTCTTGTTCACATAAGCACCAAACTTGCTGGTGATGTGGAGCACATCATAACCTTTGTCATGAAAGAAGTCAAGAACAGTTGTCTTGGAAAGCAGATTGAACATGATCTTGCTGCTAGGAGCAGCAATCAGGATCTTGTTACCATCAGCATCAATGTCATTGATCAGGTTAGTGAGTGTGTCCTTGTCAGACTCATAGGAGAACTGACCCTTAACTCGCTCGAAGTCAACCTCATAAGAGATAACCTCAGGAGCAAGAATGCTGCCATTGTTGAGCAGTTCAGGAGCAGGGACAGACTCAAGCACAGGACCATAAACCATGCTGTTGTTCATGCCACGACCGTAAGCAGAACGAGTATGCTTAGGAGTAGCAGTGAAAAAGTAATAGGACTTGGCGTCCATATTGAGCACAGAATCAAAAAAGTCACGACGGACAGCATTATGTGCTTCATCATAATAGATACAATCAACATCAATACCTGCCTCTACAATACGACGGAGCGAATTGTATGTGGTGAAGATAACTTGGTGGATGCCAGCAGTCTTACAGACAGCATCGTGACACTGGATCTTCTGAACCTTGGTGCTGCTACCGAAGGAAGTCTCACCACTGTGAACGTGGAAGAACTCAGCATCGACATCACCGTTGAAGGCAGTCCAGAACTCATCACACAGTTGGTTTGCCAAAAGAATACGTGGAGCAACTACAACTATGGTCTGAGGTGTGGTAGCAGCAGTCAGACGGCGAGCAGCATCCTTGATCATGACGATAGTCTTGCCACCACCAGTGGGGACAATGACTTGACCATAAGCATTGTTCTCAAGAGCAGCGAGAGCACGTTGCTGGTGAGGACGGAGGGTGAGCATCAAACGCCTTGCTGACTACCCTGTTATTATAGCAGAAAACCGCCCCCATGGGAGCGGTTGTGACAGTTATGGCAGTGGTTGTGGTGGCGGTTCTTTCAGTCCGTTCATCCCATCGTTTCCTCTAACATACAATCCATTGCTAAAAATAACGTATTGAATGAAATAATCCACATCATCTGGTTTAGTAGCGGGGAAGTTTTCGGTACAAAAGTCATCAGCAGATTCCTCAGTTGTAAATTCAACGAATGAGAACTCATTGTACAACAATTTGTCAAAGATTGCTGGGTTCTCGGATTGCATATTCAAATAATATGCTGAGTAGATATTATTTGCCTTGGTGGCATCATCTACACCATCAGGTCCAACAGTTCTTAATAGTACAATGGTTGATTGTGTTGCCTCTGTGTAGTGTCTCATCCACTCCACAAAATTTCTAGTTGTAACGTACATTATATCACTCCGAAATGTTCAAGTTTTCGATTACAGCACCAGTTAGACCCTCATTGAGTTTATACTGTTGAATCTTATCCCAAATCTGTTTGTTCATTGGTAGTCCACCTTCATCTTGACGCTTCTTAGCAAGGAGAGCAGACTGTTTAACATCACCTACGAGTTGTTCAGTAGTGTATTCTCCTGCTTCATATACATTATACTTGAAGTGAGATGGTACTGATAGATAATCATTCGTGTGATCTGGATCTAATTCATGATAAGCAAAGGGATCAATAGGCCACTTGTACTCTTCATCCCAAATCAGATAATCTAGCATGTCATCAAAATCTTCTGGAGTCTTGACATTTTCACGTAGATATGTTCTATAAGCAGTCCACATCTCTATCTCACCAGGGAAACTTTCGGTAGCATCTGGTAGTTGTGACCAATCAGAACTACGTAGCAATTTGGTTAGGTTTTGTTTCTTTACCTCGTCAGTCTTAACTAGGTATTCTTGTCTAGTAGCGACATCAATGATTGCTTTCGACTTTACAACCTCAGCATCAGTTTGTTGTACTGCCAGTGCTGCCTTGAGAATATCAAATAGTTCTCTTACTTGACCATCGGTAAGATCATTCTTTTCATATCTCAACCATTTTGAAGTTTTAGCAGAAAAATCAAATTTTAGTTTTTCCTTCTCAAAGATATGCTCACCATCTTCAAAAACAGCAAAAGTTACAATTCTGTCGTTTTCGTTAGACCACTCATCTGGTAGATTATTGTGGAGGTTGTTATTAATCTGGGTGTCAAGTTTCGTACCAAGGTAAGTCCACTCGCCATCTTGCTTAACACGAACTACCATTAGACGATGCAAAGCGTCCCATTCTAGAATAGGTTTCCTTTCTTCGGGTGGTAAGATTTTCTCAAATTGAAAATCGTCTGGATTGAACGCCATTTCTATTAGAATACCTTTTTACTATTTAGAACGCTTTGATCATCCACTTGGTCCACACATAAGGTGTAACCATTGGAACTTGATCTTGAGGTGAGAATGAAGGGACAGGAATCAACTGCTTAGTTTGTTGTAGTGTGAATGTACCAGGAAGAACCTGAATACCAACATCTAGAGCAGAGAACTCTAGATCAACTGAGTTGTTGATACCACCAGAGAAACTAGCAAGAGCAGCACTAGTAGTACCACCAGTTTCAAAGTTACCATAACCATAGATTAGGTCATCATCAATGGCAGTCAATGAAACGTAGTGATTGTGCTTCAGTTTATTGACAGGGTTGTAAGACTTGACAGTAACTTCTTTCTCGGGAATGTCAACTGTACTGAGGAACTTTCTAGCGTTAGAACCACCAAATGCTCCAGTCTGACCTGGGAATGGAATAGCATCTAGATCAATATAAGAATTGATTTCATTATATACAGCACCAGTAATACCAGACTGTACGATAGTAACAGCACCATATTCATCGGCTTCTTCAATACCTTCATAACCTGGCGAAACGTTATTGGGCCAGTCACTTGAGTTACCATCCCACCAACCAGAATCATCACAACCAGTAGATCCAGGTAGATTACTTGAGGTTAGATCATAGTTCTGGAGAGCATATCCCCATAGGTTGAATGAGAACTGACCTGATGATGTAAAGGTAGCATTGTTAGAACCAATGTTAACAGCATTAGCTGGTACAACATCAATACCATATCCACCAGTACCACCCCAGTTAACTCTACCTTTGAATCTACCTGGGTCAGGAACACCAGAGATCAAATCGTGGAAGTGTAGGGGAACATCATAAATCTTTTCTGGTTTCAATCCAACAGGACATGTTGCCTTACCAGATGTAATGAACTCGATCAGTCCAGTAACTTCAGTATAACCAGTAGTAGATACCTGAGCAATACCAAAGTATTCAGATTCCTGTGCTGGTTGTCCTGTAGCAGGAGTAATAACCTGTTCTAGTTCATCAACACCAGGATCACCAATGGTATCGATGTACCACATACCACCAAATGCTCCAGGTTCTTGGTTACCAGGGGAACCAGATTGCTTGGTTGGTTTGAAACTTGGGTTCAATCCAGGTGATGACTGAGCATTACCATCAATAACACCAGTTCCCTTGACATATCTGTTTCTTAGATCAGGAACTCTAAAGTATACATCTCCACCTACACTCTTACCACCGTAGTCATAACCAATGACATCAAATAGCACTGGATAGTCTGCTGGATCATAATATCCACCATCACAGTACACAAAACTTGGGAATCTAGAGTCTGCCTTACCATCTAGTTTACCCCAGAAATCACTCTCTAGAGCATCTTGGAAGACAGGCATGATAGCACCAACAGGTAGTCCATCAAACTTGGTATTGATTCTAATCTGAGCACCACTAAATGTGTTACCAATGTACTTACATGGTGTGATAGAACTGTACCACTGACTGTTGATAGGATCTTGTACAGAAGCAGGAGATTGAACAGAGAATCCTGATACCTGTGAACCAGCAAATACAAATGCTGTCCTAGTAAATCCAGGGATACCAGATGACAATAGTCTAACAGTGAATGTATCACCATTACTGACGTTTGCTTGTGATGCTACAGTATAAACATTGTATCCACCACCGTTAATGTTGAATTGAATTCCGTTTGTACCATATAAACCAACACTAATACCAGGAGATAGACCAGCAATTTGTACAGTTTCTACTGCCTCAGTAAATGTACTGGTAGCAGCAGCAATCTGTGTAGCGAAGGAGAAAGGAACAGGATCTGTACCGAACTGACCAGCAGTAATTACACTCCAAGGAGTTTCAAAGAAACCTGCTGTAGAGGTAGCAAGACCTAACTTAGTATTAAATACTCTAGTCTCACCAACAACATCACTAGTTGTATATTGTAGTGCTAGTGTATCAAAGTTGTTGACTGGAGTTGTTGTAACACCCGCTGGTAGTACAGTACCATTCAAAATAATACGTGGCAAATCACCACTTTGACCTTGATCACCGAGACCTTGCTCAACAATGAAATCAACCTCAGTTCCAAGACCTTGAATCAAGTTAGTATTACTTTCAAATGTTGTCAGCAACGTAGCACCAACTTCATAGATCCAAGTGTATGGATCTGGTGTTGAATCTAGTTCAGCAGCAGTAGTAACAGTCCAATCAGTATCAGCACCATTACCAACAGTTACTGTAGTGGTTACTGCTGACAAGAAGTCAGGTGAAGATGGCATTCTAATTGTAAATGTGTCACCATTTGAGATGGTAGCACCTGGGACACCAGGAACATATGCTCCACCGTTCACACTAATCTCAGCAAGACCACCAACAGCAGTGATAGTTACAGGAACAGTAATACCAGAGACTGTAATCTCTTCACTAGTGATGTTAGTGTTAGGAATAGCACCTTGAATAGGTGTTAGGAAGAATGGGTTTGGAACAGAGTCAGGTGGTGGACCAGTATTAATATCCCAGTTAGCAGAAGCATCACCAACAGTACACTGAACTGTGTATGTAGTGAAGAATTGGTTACCAGTAATTGCTTTTAACTGTACGTATTGACCATTACCTATCTGAGCAGATGCCTGCCATGGTCCACAACTAGCAGAAGAAGAACCAGTACAAATTCTCATCTGTGATGTAAATCCAGGAGAGATTAGAGAGACAGGAACTGTACCCGTAATACCTGTAATCTGTACAATATCAGAATAAACTTCTTCTTGAATAGAAGCGCCATCATATGTAGAGAACTGGTAAGGATCTGGTGTTGTATCTTGCTGTGAGTATTCAATATAAACAGCACCAGCTTCACCACAAGCAGCACCTTGACCACTTACAGTTCCACCACCAAGCACAGTACAATATGTGGTGTTGTAATAAGCACCACCACCATTACCACCAGTAGCATCTAGATCACTGGTATTGATAGTGACACCATTCTCGATGTAACTATTAATTAGTGTACCAGCAGTGCCATCATAACCACCACCGCCGCCACCAGGACCGCCACCTTGACCAGATCTATTAGGAGCATCATCACCTGCTATGTTTATATTAACTGTTGACGTGTTAACACTACCATTTCCATTGTAGTTACCATACTGAAGACTTAATGGTGTAGCAGCATCATTACCAGCGCCACCACCGCCGCCTCCACCACCAGCCATAGCAATCAAAGTGCCATCGGTGAGTGTAATAGCAGAGGCACCACCACCGCCACCACCTGATCCAGAAGGATCTCCAGATCCAGCGTTACCACCATCACCACCATTAGCATATCCAAAACCACCAGCACCACCAGCAGCACCTTGGATGTAATCAATACCATCCTCACCCTGATCAGCAGGGTAAACTCTTAGTGTGAAATCTGGGTTGCCAAAGTTATCTAGTGGCCACTGAGATGCTGGAATCTGAACCTTCAATCTCATAACATTACCAGATCCACCAGGACCACCAGTGCTAGCAGGTATATCAGCACCACCATATCCACCACCAGCACCAATTAGTGACACGAAGAATTCTTCGCCAGCGAAAGCAGGGAGTCCGAAGTTAGTGAAGTCAGTAAATCCTACACCAAAATATGTTTGGGTGATGAAGTCACCTAGTACGTTAAACTGTCTAGTATATGACCTGAATGTATCGAATAGAGCATCACCAGCAAGGATATCAGCTGATGTACCAATTCTATATGTAAGTTGTGCTAGACCACCAGATGCTGTGCTGGCATTTTGTCTAACATATAAAATATATGTTGAGGGTAGAACAGTAACAGATGATCCCCAGTTAACACCATCAGCACTAAGACTACCAACACCACCAGTAATTGATGCTGTTGTTGATGCATCTAATCCTCTAAGTTTAACCTCAGCAATCTGTTCAACACCAGGATCGGAAAGATATACAGGAGTAGCATGGAATGGATAAGGAACTGTTCTTGCTTTCCTAGTAACCAGTTGCATCGAGAATAGTTTCTCGGTGAATGTTGGTGAGACAGGACCACCAGTAGGATTACCAATGGTAGGGTTACCATCAGGTGGACCTTCTATTCTAACAAAAGCAGTCTGAGAATTACCAAATGTACCAGATGCTTTCATCTTGAGATTGATGACATCACCATTCTCAATGATAAGTTGCTGTACCCAACTACCACTGTTATTCTTTCTAATAAATCCAGGACTACCAGCGATATTAACCGCCATCTTAACGCCTTGACCATTCAATGACGCTACTGTATTTTGAGCAATAGTTGGATTGTTATTACCTAGATTAGTAAATGGTGCTTCTAAGTCATTATAGATGCCAGCAGCATACTCAGTACCGAGACCTGTAACAGGTATATCAGCAAAGTACATGTAATCTGGTTCTGCTATGTTATGTACAGAATCCTCAGATACAACTACCTTCTCATACTCAAGAAGATTCAATGTTGCTGTTTGTCCACCAGCACTGATAGTAACAGTATTACCAATATCATATCCTTGACCAGGATCTACAATCTCAAGTTCATTGAAACCATTAGTGGTCAGTTTAACAACCATACTGTTGCCATTACCACCACTGACATTGTATGTGTTACCAGGGACAAAACCACCAGTTGGTTGTGCTCCAGTTAAAGCAAGTTTTACACCATATGTAAAGACAGGAGAAGCATCTACTGGATCTGGATATCTATCTACTTCAGTCCATGACTGCCAGTTATCCTGAACTGTACCAAGATTTTGAGTTACAGCATAACCACCTGATCCATATGTACCAGCAGTAGTATTCTCGTAGAAACTACTACCTCTAGTGTAAGTATCACCACCTACAGCAAATACGTTTAGATTACCTGTACGTTTCTGGGTGTAATTAGGTCCATTAACAATTCTTGTGTAGAGAGTGTCATTAAGGACAAGTTGATCACCAATAGATTGTGACCAGTTAGAATTATCAGCAGAAATTTGTAGATCACCAGTAGATGATGCTCTAAGTACAACATCACCATCAATACCAGTGATAGGAACATTTTGATAGAAATAGGTATCACCACCATCGGCGGGTCTCTTTTGGTCTACTCTATCAGTAAATTGATATTGGAGAATATCTTGATCTTGTGGTCTAGTAGTAATACCCCAAGTTCTAGAGAATTGTGTAGATGGTTGTCCAATATTAGTACCAAATGTCTCATCACCTACAGTAAAAGTAACTAGGGTGCTGGTAACATACCAGTCAGGCACCTGTACTCTTAGTTGAACTTTATCTCCAGGTTGTAGACCACCAGTACCATTAGCAACATTGGCAGTGATAGATGTTCTCCAGGAGTCAAAAGCACCACCTCTGTAGATTCTAAATGCTGCTGTAGTATTATTGGTATTGCTATTCTTAGGACCGTTAGATACAGCAGAAATAGTAGCAGGAATTGGAATCTCAATATCTGAAATATCAATTACCTGAGAATAATAGAAAGTATTTCTCTGGAATAAACTTACAGCGCCAGGACTATTAGTGCCGTTGAAAGCATTCTCGAATCCTTGCTGATCAATAAATGAGAATGATTGTGGTAGAGCGTCTGGAATCTTAGTACCAAAAGTAACACCGTCTGGGTCAGATCCAGTACCAATTTGCACATTAACAGTAACTTGGGTATTCCAAGTGCTTGGCGTTGGATATCTTACTTGAACCTTATCGCCAGGATTAACGTTGACAGGGGTGCTGCTAAATGGCATGGATTACTACTCTATCACGTTGCTATTTCTATTTGTTATTTAGGTCAGACTGCCTAACATCAATCCAAGGACCGTTGTTAATTCTTACTTGTATGGGTTTGTCTGCCGTAATTTCTTGTGCTCGATCTCCATCAACTTCAAAAATCTTCGACTTAAAGTGAGGGTCGTCTGGGTTGAGGTTATTTACTACGGGAAATTTTTTCACAATGTACTCCAATAATGATTAGAAATGCTCTGGAATAGAGAGTCCTCTCCAGAAACATCGTCGTCTTGAGAGAAATACTGGGTGTATGAATTTACAGATACAGTTTCTCCGTCTTCGGTTGTAGTAACAGTCTTTCTAACACCTACTTGCTTGAGCAAAGGTCTAACTTCAATAGCGTCTACAACTTCTGTTCTTTCAACTGCCATTTTAAATTTCTCTTACGTTTTGCCATGCTCCATTATTTATGCTGACCTGAGCATCAGGTTGATCCATTTTGATCTCCTGTGGAGACTCAATATCATCAGCATCTATCTGACTAGTGAGTATAAACTCTTGTGGACTGTTAGCAATGAGGTCAATATCTGTGTATGGATACTTATTCGTATTATCACCCATGTTAAAGTTCTCATTAACTACTGGTGCTTTCGTTGTGAAAGTAACATTGAAAGTACCACTGGGTGTAGTGATTGGAACGTCTTTGCTATTTGTATTACCAAACTGATCATTCTCACCAACACCCGACATACTAGTATTATATGGCAGCGTGGTAGTTCTTATCTGTACTACTTGACCATTACTAAAGTTCTTAGATCCAGTAAAAGATCCAGCGTTACCAACAAAGTTACCAGCACCTGTTGTAGATATTGTAGTAGGCATATCCACACCAGAAAGTGTACCTATACTAAGAGTAACCTGAGTATTAGGATCTAAATTAGTAAATGATGTGGTCCAACCATTTGATGGAGTATTATCATTACGAGCAGATACAGTTACATTACTGTATGGAGAACAACCACCACCATTACATGCCCTGAAAGAATATGTTCTTTGTTGTGGTGTAGTTCCATCACCATTTGATTGTGCCAGGTTAGTAATATTTAAAGTACCACTAGACCCAACATTCCAAGTTTCTCCAGCATTACTAACAATCTGGGCACTAGTTATGTCAACTCCACTAGCAGCATAAACTAATGTAGTGCTGTATTGTGGTATACCAGAAGAACTATTCTGTGGGTTAGGAGTAGCATAAAAACTACTGACTGTGGGTGGCGGTGGTGGAATATAACCAAACCAATCTAATGCCACACCATAAGGACCAGCACCAGAGTTTACTGATGTAGCACTAATAGTATATGTTCCTGGTGAGAAATATCCTGGTGTCGTTCTAGCAGACTGACCATTGAATCCACCCATACTAAATTGATAGGCACCATTGATACGAACGTCGCCGTAGTCATCAACAGCAGTCCAAAACCTTTGTCTACCGTAATTGTTAAATGTAATACTCCAGGAGTATGTTCTAGTAACGTTATAGGTTCCTGGTTCAGTTCCACCTATATTGTAGGTGTTCATGAAACTAGACCAACCTGGATCATTATGTTGTGGTCCACCAGTAGATCTACTTGTAAAAGAAAAATCGTTTGTCATCAGGTACTCCTAACGTTCTGCCAACCACCACCGTTGATGCTTATTTGTGCCTGAGGTTTGCTTACTTTCATTTCCATAGGAATCTCAATATCATCAACGTTAATCTGTGCTGTTGCTAGATGTTCTGTTGGTGAGTTAGGAATTAGGTCAATGTCCTCATATGGATATTTATCCTTGTTATCAGCATAGTCAAAGACTTCATTAATCCTAGGAGCTCTAGTAGTTATAGTAATATTTTGTGATCCACCAGGGTAACTAATAGTTACTGTTTTGGTATTAGTATTACCAAAATTACCAGTCAATCCAGCAGTGTTTGTATTGAATGGTAGCGTAGTAGTTCTTAGTTGTACTGCATTACCATTATTGAAAGTTCTAGATCCACTAAAAGATCCACCACTACCAATGAAGTTGCCAGCACCAGTAGTGCTAACAGTAGTTGCCATATCAACCCCACCAATAGTTCCTATATTTAAAGTAACAACTGTATTAGGTTCTTGATTGGTGAAACTAGTAGTCCAACTATTTGACGGAGTATTATCATTACGAGCATTTACGGTAACACTTCTAGATCTTTGATTTGCCCCATTACTAGCAACCAATGTATATGATCTTGAGGCAGGACTATTACCAGGAACTGAAGACTGTGGTAAATTATTAATATTCAAACTACCTGTAGATCCAAGCATATTAGCACTGAAACTCCAAGATTCTCCAGCACTACTTGTTATTGAAACACTATTAGCATATGTAGTTTGCCACTGTAATTGTGTATTATATGCTGGTGTACCGCTGCTACTATTCTGGTTTTTAGGAACCGCCGTAAAACTATTAACCTGTGCTACTGCTTCATCCCAATCAACTTGTACATAACCATCTCTCGAAGTAGTACCAGATGATCCACCAGCATTCAAGTAACTAGCCTTGTATTGTGACGATCCAGCGCCACCGCCACCGCCACCCCAGTTTTTATCTTTACCAGCACGACCACCGCCGCCACCAGAGGCACCACCGCCTCCTCCGCCGCCACCGCCGCCGTCAGTACCGCCTGGGTCTCCACCGCCACCACCAGAACCACTGCTTACGCTGCCAACACCAGAGGCATTGGTTCCAGCGACACCACCATCACCGCCATTAGCGTCATCGGAAGCACCACCGCCTCCACCTGATCCACCCATAACAATAACTAGGGTGCCACCATCATAGACAGCGGAACCACCGCCGCCGCCTCCTCCACCGCCAGAGTAGGGAGGATCACCAGCGTTACCGCCTCGACCGCCGCTGCCAACACCGCCACCACCAGAACCACCAGTAGCGTTAGGTTGGTTGTCTTGACCGTTACCACCTCTGCCGCCAGCAGTTATACTAAAGTTTCTAGCAATAAAATTTCTGCTACTCTTCCACTGAAAACTTTGTTGAATCCCAGTACCGCCCTCGCCGCCGTTTGCCTCGGCGTCTTCACCACCTCTACCGCCACGGGCACCACGAACGGTGGCACGAATGTTAAATCCGTTTACAGGTATATTAAATGATGTAGATCCAGGACCTGATACGCTTCTACTAGGCATTTTAAATCTTGATAAGATATTCTACTAAAATAAACGGGGGTGTTGCTTCGTCTAGTTTTACAAGATCGTTAGTGGTTAGTGTTACACTAGTCTCCAATCCAAAAGCATCAACATTAGTATTAATAAAAGAATATCTCAAATCATTATTAGCAGCGACTTCAGTAGATGAGGGGAAGTCGATCAAGTGAGCATGATTTACAACAGCACCTGCTCCAGTTGGAGATTGAATGGTAATTCTTTCGTTAGAACCTTCATTCTGTCCATCATTACCACCCTGTGAGGCACCAGTTGTTTCACCTGTGAAGAAAGAGTCCGCCCAGTTTCCAAGATAATTAAAGACTCCAACATCAGCATCATGTCCATGTGCTTGGAAGTTTTGTTCTGACAAGAATGCTTTTAGTGTTCTACTATCAGTTGTAGTAGTACCAAAAGCAGGATTACCAATAAATTCAATGTTGCCAGGAGCAATAACTTCAAACTCACCACTATATGTGAGCGTAGTAGTATCTCCAATTAGAGATACAACGCTAACTTCAGATCCAACTCTATATGGTTTAGTTGAATTTTCATTGGTTACCCTATCATTTAGATAAGTACCAGAAGCGTTACCACCTTGGATATATTTAGATCCAATATCAGGTAGAATGAACTGGTTGCTTGTTAATTCTTGTTCTGGTCTTTTAAATTTTGAGTTCTGTCCAGTGCCCAATACTTGTGCTAGAACTGGATACTCAGTGGCAGTAAGAATAGAACCATCACATCTTAGAAAACCAGCAGGCAATAGAGTTTTAAAGTTTCCCTGATCAGGAACATTCACAGCAGACATTCTGACAGGGTAAGGTAGAATGGTGCCAGTAACACCACCAAACCTTGCTCTTTCGTTAGTGTAATATGTTGCCATTAGTATGCTCTAATTAGGTTGGTAATAGTAATAGAAGCCACTCTTGTGGTAAATGTAATCTGTAGTGCTCCATCGAGAGAATTTGGAGTTACATTAGGTTGTGCCAAGACCTGTAACTGTTCCAAAACATCTAAGTTAGAACCATCATAAACAATGTTGAATGATCCATCATGATCATGTGCTTCGATAACATCATTGACACCACCACCAGTGGAAGTATCATTCAAGAATGAGATACCAGCATGGTTAAACAATGTCTTTGTAATACCATGAGTATTATCAGATCCACCAGTTCCAGGGTCAAAGTTAGGAGCATTTACCAACTGTTGGTTATCTGAGAATGGAACTCTATAACCAGGAGCAAATCGTCCAGTGCTTTTTAGAGCAGTCATGTTAGAATCAGATCCATCAGCTGATGAACCTGTTTGGTTTCTCAAGTTCCAATGAGAACCAGCACCAGTAAACCATGTTTTACCTACACCATGACCTGTATTACCAGTACCATATGGAATGTGTTCAGCAACAGGTAGTGTGCCACCAACTGAAGCGATAGCGTATCTACCAAAACCAGAAGTAAATGGTACGTTGTCCAGAGATGTAATGTTATCTGTTGGGGAGTTACCAATCCAGAATCCAGTATTAATTTCAGAACTATTAGAACATTCCAAAATACCTCTACCTGGGATAGGGCAGAATGGTCCTAAAGGAGCAAAGTAACCAGATGGACAGGGGTGTTCTCTTTCGTAGAATTCAGTAAAGTTTACATCAGGTGTAGCAAATACACAGGCACCTCTACCTGGGTTACCATCTGAGTCACCAGTATTAGTTGTTCTATATGTTCCTTCGTGGAAGTGCTGTGGAAAATGTTCTCTTCCTAGTTTTCTAGGAACAACAAACACTTCTTTAATAGAGAATCCATCAATAAGAGACTGACCTGTAATCACACCTTCAAAGTATGAGTTGCCAACCTTAGTGATAGTAATACCAATATCGTTAGCAGTGGAAGTACCACCATCATTAGCAAATGTAGATCCAGGAATAGTTAGTTGATCACCAACTTCATATCCAGATCCCTTTACCTTAGGAACAATATCGTAAGACTGGTCTGTATTAATAACAACAGTAAATTGAGCACCAGATCCAGTTACAGCAGCACCAGTATCAGCATTCGTTCCATTAGTTGCTACCACATTCTTATACTGCTTTGTAGTAGCTACCACTGGTCCAGTACCAGTAGTGGTAACACTAACAATAGTTCCAGCAGGATCAGGGGTATATGTAAAGTTTAAATCTGTCTTGGCATTAACTACGTTAGGAGGACCGAGGTCTCCAGGTTCAAATCCAGGTACAGAATCTCCTAAAAATTCTTCTACAACTGTTAGAGCATCAGAATTATCAATTTCTGATGGAATTAGACCAGTCGTTGAATCGTAAACACCAAAGTAAGCGGTGGAGATATCCGCTAGTGCTTTATTATTTGTCTGTGGTAACCTGAATGTTCCTGTATAGTTAGGAAAAGTACCACCAAAAGCAGTACCACCATATGTGTCACGTAGAATACGTGCCAACAATGGATAATCACCTGCTTCTAGTTCCGCTCCATTACATAACAACCACCCATTCGGGATCTCAGAAACATTACCTCCCCATGGTTGTACTGAACCAATAGGGAGGGCTTTTTGTGTCTTGATTACGTTGTATCCTGCCATTAGATTTCTACTAACCACCAACCTTGTGTCGTTGATGGAGCACCAGTGGATGTTCCATCAAAGTTTGTACTACCGAGGAAGATCAGACCGAATCCAGCATGTGGAGTCTGAACGACAAGTTCACCACCATCGTAGTTAATACTACTTAGGTCAGGAGTATTGCCATTTGTATTGTCACCTTGGATGGCAACATTATCCTTAGCTCTTACTCTTAGAGTGACGTTGTAAGTTAGGTTACCGCCAACATCAACAACTCTAATCATGTCACCCGTAGAAGGATTCTCAGGTAGTTTGAGAGTTGTATCAGAAGAAGGAGCAACGAAGTAGTTAACGTTCGATACAACATCGAAGGTCTCTTCGCCAGCACCAACGAACTCCCACTTTCTAGCACCATTTGGTGTGAAGAATCCTTCTTGACCAGCGAAGTTCATGGAACCATCAACTTCAACCTCGAAGAGTTCTTCTGGTTGCTTAGTCTTCAGGAAGGTGAGAGTTACACCACCGTTAGCAAGAGTACCAGATACATGGGTTGGAGGAGTATTACCTAGGTTGCCGTTACCAACAACTGTGTAGATATTACCGCTGTAGTGAATAGTATCACCATCATCAACAGCACCACCAGAGACCCAATCAGGTGACTGATCGATCTTATTGAGTTGGAAGTTACCGCCGTCAATTTGTACAGGACCAGAGATTCTAGTCTCAGTAGTTCCCTCGACAGTTAGATGACCAGCGATAGTTAGGTTACCAGTGCTGTTCTGGAGGATCAACTTCTGATCAGTAGGAGTACCAACCAGGAAGTCACCAGACTTAACAGTAGTGAGACCAGTCTCGGCATCAACAGTGAAGAGATCACATTGAGGACCACCAGCACCGAAGTCACCCTTGAGGCAAGTATCACCGCTAGCAGAGTCAACACTGAAGGTTGTTACAGGATTAGAACCACCAGTGGTGATGCTCAATACCTGAGATCCAGCAGTCGTAGATCCAACTAGAGTGAAGTTAGAGTTAACTGTTACATTGCCGAGGATGTTAGTTTCACCATTCGTAGAGTCGATGGAGAACTGTTCGACTGGGTTGTTATCGGAACCATCAGTAACAACGAATCTCTGTGGAGAAGTCGTGTTGATGTCAGTGATGATTGCTAGTTCAGTATCAGTGAAGCGAAGGATGTCACCAGCACCAACAGAACCAGAGAAGTCACCAGTGTTGATGTCTTCTAGAGTGCCGCTAGCAGTGCTGTTGATACCACCAACTTCATCAATGAAGCTAACGTCTTCTGCTAGATCATATCTGATTAGTTCGACGTTATCTGGGTGGTCAGTTCTTAGATACTTGAAGCTAGATGCTTCAGCAGAACCAGGAAGATCAGCAGGGGTTCCAGCGATCATAGTACCGTCAAGGGTATTACGCTGGTTCATTGCTCTCTTAACCTTGACCTGAAGAGAATCGTTAGTGATGTTATTCAGGTTGGTAAGTTCTAGAATCTCGACCAGTTCACTGTACTGTTCACCAACTGGAGCGTTGCCTTGAGTGGAGTCACCACCAGTAAACTTGACCTGTCCAGGAGTTGTACCACTAGCAATTGCCTTGCTTAGGGTGAAGGTAGTACCAGTGATAGAAGTGATCTGAGCATACTTAGTACCATCAGCAAAGGTAGCGTCTTGATCTACATCAATTCTTACCCAAGTGTTGGTAGTATCGAAACTAGCAGCATTGGTTACACTAGTGATTGTGTTAGAGTTAGCAGCAACGTTAGCAGTAAATGCTGTTGGGTCGAAGATTGCTAGTCTAGAACGATCAATCAGTAGGAAAGCACCAACTTCAAAGATCGTGGTGTTAGCAGGAGTAGAGAATGGTAGGTAGTATTCATCGTTAGGAGCAGTGCCACCGACAGCATCAGCGATGCCACCGAAGAAACTTGAATCCTTGTCAACGAACTGACCAATCTCAGTTCTAGTAAAGAGGTCAATGTTAGCGAGATCACTATCACCTTGAAGGTGTGAGGTAGCATCAGTAGCGAACGAACCTCTACGTACCTCGAATTCACCAGAGTTAAGACCACCAGAGAGTGTTACATCACCCTCAAGTGTAGAAGAAGACTTAACAACCAGACTGTTATTAATCTGAGTGAATCCACCCTGAGCACCAATGAAGGTTCTAGAAGCAGCACTACCAATGAACAACTTAGAAGTTGTAACAGTGAATAGGTTAACTCTTTGAGCAGGTGAACTTAGTGTAGCAATACCAGTACCACTTACTAGTGCTGTACCGATGGACAGATCACCATCAACCTGGGTGAATCTGGTTTGGATCTTAACAACCGAACCATCAGATAGTGAGTTGGATTGCTTAGCATAAGCACCACCAAGACGGATAACTGATACAGCATCGGTTTCTGTTAGATCGGAAGTACCGATAGCAACAGAAGACTTACTACCACCACTGTGTACCTTGAAGATACCATCGTCAGTAAATGTACCGATGTTAACTTCTTGATGAGCAGCAGTTGGTGAGATGTTGATGATCTGTGGTGCTGCTTCAGTAGTATCACCAGCAGAGACGGAATTACCAATGAAGAGGTTCTTAGCTTCAGAAGCGAAGTAAACCGTGGTAGCACCGCCATCAATTAGACTGAAGGATGGTGAAGTTGTAGATAGAGATCCACCGTTGATCTGTAGATTCTCTTCAAACAGAGCGTTCTCTGTTAGTCTCATGTCACCAACAACAGTCAGTGTATGGTTGGTATCGCCATCGGAGACGTTAATACCAACTCTACCACCAGGAACTGTTCTTGCCTGACCTTGAGATTGACCCTCGTTATTACCTTGTAGACCGTTAGTTGTAGCAACTCTAAACGTTGCTTCTAGGTTAGGTTGTGAAGAATCACCACCAACTAGTAGAGCATTGTTCTCTTCAGCAAACGTTCTGTCAGCAAGTAGTGGGAAGTTATCGTAACCATTAGGAGCAAGAGTCTTACCACTAATGAATGCTGTACCGACAACATCTAGGTTTGCCCTTGGATCGACAGCAGGTGAACTGAATCCCTTAGCAAAGTCAGAATGAGCAGATCTTGCTAGAGTATTAATACCCAGTTTGTAACTACCGTTGTTAGTTGTATCAGTTCTGAGTGTTTCAGCACCGATGAGCATCGTTTCAGTCCACTTGCTCTGTGATACCGAGATAACAGCACCAACAGGTAGTGAAGATGGATCATCAACGGCACTCATGTCGATTACGACAGGAGCACTAACAACGAAGGAGTCACCTAGTACAGATTGAACTGCTCTAATACCATTGACATTGGTAAATCTACCAGTCATGCCAGAGATCTTAACGATGCTACCGACTTCAATACCATTAGCAGCAGGAGATTCGCCTGTTGCCATGTTGAATCTGACCTGAGGACCAGCAGATGCTGGGACATTGCCATCACCAATAGCAGTGCTGGAGTCAATGTTAGCTTCAAATGACTGGTAGAAGTTAGCGTAGATCCAACCAAGTGAACCAGTTCTGCCAACTTCCTCACCCTTGAGTAGGATGTCACCAGCAGTAGGACCAGCGGAGGTGTTTAGCGTACCATACTTAACTTCTACACCGAGGTTAGAATTGTCCTGATTAGGAGTCTTGTTAGTTGGTGTGTTGCCATTGTTCTGATCAACATGAGTTCTGAAACTATAGTCTTGACCAGATAGTAGTGAACTACCACGTGGGTTCAGTCTGTAGATAGCAGAGAAGATCTGGTTCTGATGGATAACTACGTTACCTTCAGAAGCAATGGTGCTTCTGTTCCAAGAAGCAGAGTCTAGAGTTTGATCACCACCAGAGTTAGAGTCAACGTTAGAGACAACAGTGAAAGCATTTGGTTCATTGTCATCAACGTTAATAGTTACTGGGTTGTTGAACAGAGCGTTGCCGTCAACTGTAATCTCTTGCTCGAAAGCAACAGGTAGTTCAAACGTTGTGACCAGACCACCGATGTCGCCACCATCATCATCAGATGATAGTAGTTCTGCTTTCTCAAGGAACGTCTCTTCGCCTGTGATAGCGTTGATCTTACGGTTACCGATATAGAGGTCACCGTTGGAGTTTAGACCCGTGTAGAAGACGATACCGCCGTCTTCACGTTTTGCCTGAGCATAGAAGTCTTGGATGTCTTCTAGAACAACTTCCTGACGTAGTGGGAAACCAGTTGAGTAGTTACCAGGACCGAAACCAAGATATTCAAACGTGTGGTTACCAGATCTAGCAATAGATGGACGACGTAGTTCGACGTAGAGCTTGTTTTCTGTTGGATATACAGAGTCACCAGAGATAGGAATTAGTCTGTCTTCAGAACCTGAAGCGGCGTTACCATCTTGTGCCTCAATCTTATTGGTAGTGTACTCGAATCTGTTTAGAGCAGGGTTCTCGATGAAGTCAAGAACAACTTCTTTGGTTTCACTGTTCTTGAAGTCGTTAGTAGTAACAAGACCGTGAATGAAGTTATCAGCAGCACAAACAGTTGGATCAGTATCAAGAATCGTGGTGTCTCTAGTGTCATCAGGACGGACCTGGAACCAGAGGGGATCGTTCTTGTAATCCAGTGGATAGAGTTGACCGATAGGCTGGGAGAACTTGAATCCACGGAAGTTAGTACCAACTCCAGGACCAGTTGGGAATGGAGAGATGTTACCCTTAATACAAGTTAGGTAGTAGATACCTTCTTGCTGATTAGGAATACGACGCTTGATCTCTTCGATGTCAAAGATGTAGAAGGTATCTTCGATCTCGCCAGCATCAGTGACAGAAGCAATCTCGTAGTCGTTACCATCATCGTCAGTGATAATATCACCAGGAGTCATGGTAAGAACATTAGAGTTCTTATCGCTGTAGAGGAAGTCCTTTCTGTCGGACTTGCTCAGTGAGTCATTAGGTGAACCAACACTGTTTGGTTTTGCTTGTAGGGTAGCGTAGATCAGAACTTGATTACCGTTACCATCCAATACAGGATCGTTATCAGCATCTAGAACTGGTTGTGAGAAGGTAGTAGCAGAGTTTCTGTCATAACGGATTACATCATCATCTAGACCCTTGAGGACTAGGTAATGATCATTGGTGCCGTCTGGGTTGAAGTAACCTTGTACGAAAGCGAAACCTGAGGAGAAACCATTCCAGAGAATTTTGTTGAGGTTGTTAGAAACAGAAGTGTTGATTCTGAAAGCACCACCGCCACCTTGAGGAGCGTTGATCTTAACAGTTACAAACTGTTCGTTTCTTACAGCATCATCAGTAATCGTGTGGTCAAATACCGTTAGTTCTAGGTAGTTGGTGCCACTTACATCAACCTGACGAGCAGATTGGATACTGAATGAAGTCTTAGAAGCAACTCTATCAGAAGGAATCTTCTTAACTTGACTGCTTAGATATGGATCGTAAGCAAAGTTTGGATCAAGGGCGGAAGAAGGAAGACCCAATTGCTGAGCGAGAGTACCGCCAGCAGTTAGTTGGATCTGTGTCTCGAATAGAGCAACGTCAGCAAGACCAGAAGCAGTAGGCTTCAGTAGGATCTTCTGTGGTACTAGTTTTCTAGTTTCGTCAGTTCTTGCCTTAAGAACGAAACCATTGAGAGGATCACGTACACCATCAGCATACTTAGGAATGACATAACGTAGACGATAGATTCTGTCTTGAGCAGTTCTTTCATCCTTAAGACGCTTGAATGAGGTGTTCTTAGAGCGAGCATCCTTGAGATCTTGACCGATCTCATTCATTCTTGCCTGAATGTTGATAGCAGGATCATAGTCATCGGTGGTATTGATGTACCACTGACCTGTAGTTGTTTCTTGCTGATCAGGAAGCAGAGCGGAGTCATCTCTAGTTGGGTCAAACTTGACAGGAGAGACACGCTTGTTAGCGAAGGTGTAGAAGTTAGCACCGAAGTTAGGAGCAAACGTGATTCTAGGTGTACCAGCAATTGCTTCTGCCTTAGTGTTAAAGACAGCGAATGTCTTGGAAGTGACGAATCTTACATAGTAATACTTGTTAGTATCAACTTCGGAAGTAACACCACCACTGGTGATCTGTGGGAGAGATGAGTTAGAACCAAACGTTCTGAAGAATACTTCATGAACAACATCTAGATTTCCAGGTACATCGAAGATGTGAGGAACATCGGTTTGGATAAGATCAGTTAGACCAGTTGGGAAGTTACAAATATACTGATGAAGATCATATGACTCATCGAGTACAAACTGGTTAAGGGCAATCTCTACATCAAAGTCAACAGAGTCAGTCTCTGGTGAGTACATGTAGATACCAGCAGCAGCATTTTCCTTAGTCGTTGCCAACATCAACTTAGTTGTGTTGGTTCTTTCAAAGACGTTAGGATATGTGGTGCCATCGGAGTAATCTTCTGGTTCAGTAGTTCTACCAGGAGCAATTACATAGTAGATGGTGTTGGTATCAAATCCCTTAGGAAGTCTGATAACACGCTTATCTACAGTAGCAGGATCAACACCAGATCTTACCTTAGGAACAAGTCTTACAGGAGTTCCAGTCTCAAATAGGTGTGGATCAGAAGTAGAAGCACCAGTGTTAATCGTGAATAGAGTAGCACGGGAAGCAAGGTTAGCAGTGTCTACAACTGGTTCAACTCTAGTAGCAACGTTGAAAGCAGGTTCTGTTCTGGTGATATTGTTTAGATTACCAGGAGCAGCATCTGTACCGATTGCCTGAGTGATAGTAGCAGTAAAGACTGTGATAGAGCTAGCAACGTCAGCACAGTCATTAACGAAGTCATAGACTCCAGGTTGACTAGAAGTATCACCTAGGACATTGTTGTCAATAACCTGGGTTAGACCATGAGAACCTTGAATGGTGATCGGTTGGTTCTTCATAGCAGAGATCGCTAGATCTCTCATCTCGGTGTAAACCTGTACGGACTCATCTCTCTCGTCGTTGATTAGTCCAGGTTGCTGGACATAGAGTAGAGCACCATCATAAACTTTGCTGTTGCCGCCGTACTTAATGTTGTAAGCAATTGCTTCTAGGAACAACTCAACGTCGTCAATACATTCTTGGTTGCCACCAGGAATTGTGAATCCAGCGTTAGCAGGATCAAGAAGCATTCTCTCAACCGCCTCAGTAGCGATTAGAGTCTTGTTAGCAAGAATTAGGTTGTGAGCATCAACTTCAGTGCCACCGAGAGGTGTTAGACCGTTGTTGAGGATCAAGAAGAACTCATTGAAGTAACCTTCAATCAGTGAAAGAATGTCATTACACTCGGGATAACCCTGATCAGCAGCATCCCAAACACTGGTATCTTGAAGTACCGTGCTATCTCTTACAGGGTTGATGTCACTGTAACCACCAGTTAGAACATCTTCGCTATCCAATCCTGATGCTGTCTTAGGGAACTCGAAGTAGAGATAAGCACCACTGGTAGAACCAGGAGCGTTAGCTACAACAGCGTTACCGAAGGAAGCAGAGAGGAATCCTTGAGAGTCTGTGGTTAGAACAGGAGCAGAGTTACCAATCTCGATTCTTTCCGAGTCAATAACACGTCTGATGAAGCAGTTGTTAGGAATCAGAACATTCTGAGGAATAGCAACATCAGTTAGTCTACCATTGTAGAAATTAGCAGTGGCAGGATCATCACCGTTGGCAATATCAGTATAAGGATACTGATTGACTGTCATACCAACTAGCAGACCAGCGGTGCTGCCGACGTTGATAATAGGTGAACCAGTGGTGATCGTAGGATTCTTGATTAGATAATCAAAATTCCTCATAGCAGCGATACAGAGGTTCTTAACGTACTCGTATGCTTCGATAGATTCGTTGAACTCACCATCGATGTAGGAAAGTGTACCACCAACGTAGTAACCTTCTGCTGCCTGAATAGAGTTGATGTTACCACCAATTCTCAAGTCTTGAATGACAGCATCGACAATGTAACCGATGTCTCTTTCACACTTAGAAATAGTGATGTTGGTATTCTGCTGTAGAGCAGGATAACGGGTAATAATGTAGTTGTATGCTTCTCTTTGGATGAACTCTCTGTTCGTCTCGATTAGGTTAGAAGCATCCTGAGCATTATTGTTGATGTTAACGCCGTCTGGATTTAGAGTATCCAAGGAAGCAGTGTACTGTCTGAAACCAGAAGGTGAAACAGTAGACTCAAAGATGGCATTACCACCACCCAACTTAGGTAGTTTTAGGAATACCTTATCATTTGTTAGAGCACCAAGTCTATAACCGTCGATAGACGTGGCAGGTTTGATGAATGGAGAATATACATCATCACCAGAATAGTATAGTCTGGTCTGGTTACCATTAACTTTGGTTGCCTGGTTAGATAGAGGATAATACTTAAGATCTTCTTCGTTGAAAGCACTAGTATCAACTTTCTTGACAGGAACAATGTCAGTAATGTAACCACCCTTATCTTGGTTGAAGGAGAATCCTTTGAAACCAATAGAGTGTAGAGATGTATTACCGAAGTTGGAGTTCGAGTTGGTGATGGACATATCGCCACCACTTTCCATTAGGAAGTGATCGAAGAAACCAACAGCGAAGACCGAAACACACTGAATGAAGGAGTCATCCGAAGCACGGATGTGGAAGTTTCTCCAGTCATCCTTCCAGTAAGCATCACCCTTGGTGTGATAAGCAGTGGTAGCGAAAGCATCAGTTAGTGATGCTTGGTTCCAGGTGTTGCTGAACTCATCATAACGGATGAACGCTCTGTCATCCTTCTGAAGCGAAACGCCCGTGTACTGAGCCACGACCATTGACTTGAATCCAGTCGCCTTAGAACCGTCTGCCCACATACCACACTGACCCCAAGTGGATCGGATGGAGCAGTTAAAGACATAAGGAGAAGCAGACTCAACAGAGTCAATCTCTGCCTGTGCTCTAGCAGCAAGACTTACATCAGGTGTGGTGTAACCAGTTAGATTGATGTCTAGACCCAACTGCTGTGGAGTTACATCAACTTCATAGCGGAATAGTTTGGGATTCTCTTCATCGATAGCAGTGATCTTAAATGTACCATTCAAGGCATCATTTAGTCCAGTGTCGATGATAGCAATATACTGTTCTTTGAAGTATCCGTGAGCAACCTTAGTTGTTGCTTCAATTACAGTCTTACCAGAGGCAGTTTGCTCAACCAACCTGAGGTTAATAATACTTCTAGTATCAGATAGAGGACCAACAATACGGTTTTCCTGTGGTAGTGCTAGGAAATCACCGTCATCAATTGTTGGTTGGAACAGAGCAAATGCTGTAGCGACTTTATCATAATACAGTTGTAGATCATCTGTATCAGCATAAGTCATGATACAGATCTTATGGTGAGAATACTCAGGAATGGCAAGTTGTGAGTTATTGCCCTTCTGATAGTAAACTT
>Ga0163111_10000493_pt1 | contig 23737 bp, 20 predicted proteins | sample CRUFie1St18metaG_FD_109645 | JGI IMG/M metagenome (GOLD analysis project Ga0163111, IMG submission 109645) | Marine microbial communities from the Costa Rica Dome - CRUD Field 142mm St18 metaG | ecosystem: Environmental > Aquatic > Marine > Oceanic > Photic zone | place: Costa Rica: the Eastern... | reverse complement strand
TCTTTCTGATCTTTCTGATCTTTCTGTTCTTTCTGTATTATTTATATCTTTATGATTTTTTCCAAAAAAATTATTTTTAATAGATTCAATATCATTATTGTTACCTCTAAAAAAACTAAACATTTATAATATAATAAATTATTTTAATATATTATTAAATTGAATTAAATATATTATATTATAATATTGTAATTTGTAAAATTATATGCTAAATAAAAATAATGATGTTAATAATACCAGGAAAAAAAATAAATCTATAAAAGAAACTAATATATATATGTCTAATTTATGGAACTTATTCGATGAAGAATTTGATAAAAAAAAACCTATGGAATGTCTATATGATAATAACGATTTACAGGACAATAAATGTAATATATGTAAAACCATGTTAATTATAGATGATAATGGATTTAATATATGTCCTAACAATAAATGTGGTATTATATATAAAAATTGTTTAGATAGTTCTCCAGAATGGAGATTTTTTGGTAGTGATGATAATCAAGGTTCAGACCCAACTAGATGTGGTATGCCAATAAATCCTTTATTAATGTCATCATCGTATAGTTGTAAGGTTATTAATACAGGTTCTTCTTATGAAATGCAAAAAATAAGAAGATATACAGAATGGCAATCCATGCCATATCGTGAAAAATCTAATTATGATGAATTTACACATATAAATATTATATCAAATAACGCGGGTATACCTAAAATGATAACAGAAGATGCAATGAGATTTTATAAACAAATATCAGAAGCTAAAACATTTCGCGGGTTAAACCGAGATAGTATTATAGCAGCATCAATATATATATCATCAAAGGTTAATAATTATCCTAGATCAGCAAAAGAAATAGCAGAAATATTTAATTTAGACAATACCAGTGCTACTAAAGGATGTAAAAATGCTGTATTAATAATAAATGATATTGAACATAATAATAATAATGATGATAATTTAACTAAATTAGCAAAAATAACTCCATTATCATTTTTAGAAAGATATTGTAGCAAATTAAGTATAAATGATGAGTTGACTAAATTATGTAAATTTATAGCTAATCAGGTTGAAAAAAATAGAATATTATATGATAATACACCAAGTTCAATTGCAGGAGGTATAATTTATTTTGTATCTCAAAATTGTAATATAAATATTTCTAAATATAATATAAATAATGTTAGTAAAATAAGTGAAGTTACTATAAATAAATGTTATAAAAAGCTAGAAGAACATAGAGATAAATTACTTCCAAATAGTATTTTAAGTAAGTACAATTAATATAAAAAATTAGATTTATAAAATTTAAATACTCTTGGGGTTTAATCCATTATTTATTATATTCTTAATCAACCTTGTTTTATTTATTTCACAAGTAGTATTTAATATAATATTTGTAAACTCATCTTCTTGCTTATCATTTATGTTATTTTTATCTTCTAAATTCTTATAAAAATTATATAATTGTTTTTTGTTATATTTATTTTCTAATGGTTTTATTATATCAAATAATAATTTTTTATCTTTTACCCAATTATTATTTATATCTTTTATAATTAATTGTTGTCTTGATTTATCTAGAGAATAATATGGTTTTTTATAATTATCTATTTTATTGTATGTTAAATTTAAAACATTTGTTATACCATCTGTATTAGATATATTTAAAACATTACTAATATCTGTAATAGCTTGTTTTAATGATTCTTGAAATTCATTTATATTTATAGCATCTTTACATTTTTCATTTAAAAATACATTTAAATTAAAATTATTACTATAATTATTTATTATATTAGTATTTGTATTATCTTTTATCGTCTGTTCTAATTTTTCTATTTTTCTATTCTGTTCTTTTACTAAATTTATTAATTCATTATTATTATCTATATTATCATTATCATTATCATTATTACTATTAATAATAACATTACTATTGTCATAATTATCATTTATATTATCATTATTACATATATTTAATAAATATATAGAACATGTTTTTTTATGTTTCGATAATGATGAGGAATGTTTGTAATTTTTCCCACATTCACATAAAAAATTAAATCCCTCTTTTTTGTTAGCCATCGTTAGTCGTTTGTGCTTATCCGTCTCACAATGTTTTGACAAGTTATAATTGTCTCTGCATTTTACATCACAAAAAAAACAGTAAAATTCAAGCCCTCTTTTTCCCTCTTTTTTGTTAGCCATTTTAGACTAACTAAAAAGAGGGCTTTATATTATTTACAAATATTAAAAAAAATTTATCATAACAAAAAAAATAGCATTTTTTGTAAATTAAACCTTAATGGTCTAAAATCAAAAATGTCGTTTTTTTCGGATAAAAGTTTTTTATAATATATAAAAATACACAAAAATATTTGTGTACTTTTTCAAATTTTACCAAACTTTATTTTTCGAATTTTTGCACTTTTAAAATATTTTTTTATCAAGCAAAAAATAAATTATATATATATATATTATACAATAGAAGTTCTTGTTATATTTTATATATCATATTCAAAATAATAATTTATAATATATAAATTATTATTTATTACCATTATGTATTTATTATATTATTTTTATCGTTTTATTTTAATATTTTTTTCACTTTTTTTGTACTTTTTTTTGTACTTTTTGACTTGTTTTGTTTTTTTGTACTTTTTGACTTGTTTTGTTTTTTTGTTATTTTTTTTGTTTTTCTATATAAACCACCAGTTGTTTCTCTGTGTGTATTATTTTGATTTGGTCTTGAATTTTGATTTGATGTTGAATTTTGATTTGATGTTGAATGTTGATTTGATTCAGAAACACGTTGTTTTTTAGTGTTATGTTTTAATTCTTCTAATTCTTCTAATTCTTTTAATTCTTCTAATTGTTCTACTTTTTGTACTTCATTATTTAATTCGTTAGTCAATTGTTTTTTAAATTCAATAGTTAATTGCTCTTTTAAATTATCACCAGTCAATTCATTTATTATTTCATCATAAGACAATTGGTTTTCTTGATGTCTTCTTTTATATAAATTTACAATTTCATTTTGGTGTGTTATCCATTTTTCATTATTTTTAAGTATTTTACTATATTCTTCTAACATTTTTTTTGTCATCCAAAAATTACAATTATTAGATAAATTATTTCTGTAATTTATTAATTCATTATACCTAATTTCCTGACTTTCAACATTCATAATTTCTTCTATTTTTTGTTTCATATCTTCTTTCCATTTATTAGTTTTATTAGATAAACTAATAGAAGATCGGTTATTATATAAAGTGCAACCAGATGTTACATCTAATACTATAGTAATTTCTCTATTATCATTTGTATTAACTATAACATCTTTAGTTTTTTCTTGTGGTTTTTTCTGTGTTTTTCGTTTTTGATTCTTTTTAGTACCATCCTTTTTTTTAGTGCCATCCTTTTTTTTAGGACCATTTATTGTATTTTTTTTTGATTGCACTTCATAAGTTAATCTTATAGGTTCATTTTTTACTCTTCCTGATCTTCTAATTTCAACAATATTAAGAACATCTTTTACTTTTATTTCTCCAGTTTTATCATCTATATTTAAATTTGATATTTTTTCAACTATATCATTTATATCATTTATATTATTAGTATCTTCAGTCATATATATATATATATTATATTATTATAAATTAAATAGTAGTTAATATGATAATATAATATTCGTTTATAATGTTTTATAATAATCAAATTTCTTTACATCCAAATTTTATTAATAATAATAATAATATGATAAATATGAAATTTCCAATTAATATTTATAATATCCAACCAGAAATATATTTAACTAGTTCTATCTTATTAGAAACATTATCAACTTGTTGCTTAAAACGAACGCAAATAAATAAAATATGGTTTATACCTGTTTATATAGGATATGGTGTAAGTTTTTATATATTTCCAAAATCTTTATGTAAATTTAGTTTAACAACAGCATATACTATATGGTGTGGTTCAGGAATAATATTAACTACCATATTTGATAAATTTATTTATAAAGAAGCAATAACTATAAAAAAAATTATAGGTTCATTAATTATTATTTATGGTATATATTTTTCTAAATAATATATATAATATTTTAAATTAAATATAAAATATTATATTTAAAATATGTGTGGTATTTCTTTAATAATTTCCAAAAACAATAACAATATTATACCTAATATAATAGCAAGTATAGAATTGTTACAAAATAGGGGTTATGATTCTGTTGGTATTGCATATAAACATGATAATAATTATAAAATAATTAAATATGCATCTACCGATAAAATAGATTCAATATATAAATTATCTAATACTATTAATTCAAATAATATAACGTCTAATACATGCTTGGCACATACCAGATGGGCTACACATGGTTCTAGAACTGATGTAAATAGCCACCCACATATATCTTTCCATAAAAATATTATATTAGTACATAATGGTATAATTAATAATTATAAACAATTAAAAAATGAATTATCGGAAAATGGTTATAAATTTGTAAGTGAAACTGATACAGAGGTTATAGCAAATTTAATAGAATATTATTATTTGCAAGATGATAATATTCAAAATTCAATTAAATTAGCTTTGAATAGGTTACAAGGAACTTGGGCATTGATTATTATAAATAACAAAGAACCAGATAATATTTATATAACTAGACATGGTTCTCCTATGGTATTGGGTTATAATGATGATATGTACATAGCAACATCAGAAAGTACAGGTTTTGCCGGATATTTATATGATTATATTAATTTAGATAATGATGATATTTTTATGATAAACAAATATAAATATACATCTATTTGCAATACAAATAAACATTATGTTGAAAATAAATTAGAATTTAAACAAGATAATGTATTGCCAAATAATTATAAACATTGGATGAAAAAAGAGATATATGAACAAATTGAGAGTACTAAAAGAGCATACAACAATGGTGGAAGAATTAAAGATAATATAATAACTCTAGGTGGTCTTGATAAAATAAAAAAGTACATAGCTCCTGATAAAATTCAAAATATAATACTTTTTGGATGTGGTACTAGTTATAATGCATGTATGGTGGCAAAATATTATTTTCAAGAAAATTATAATATTAATATTATAATATGTAATGCGTGTGAATTTGTAGAAGAAGATATACCACAAATAACAAAACGAAAAAACATAGCAATATTTTGTAGCCAATCAGGTGAAACAATGGATTTAATAAAAGCAATAAATATCTGCAGAAATAAAAAATGCATAAATATAGGAGTTATTAATGTGGTAGATTCATATATAGCAAAATTAGTAGATTGTGGTGTTTATATAAATGCTGGTCCAGAAATATCAGTAGCATCAACAAAATCATTTACGTCAATGCTTATAGTATTATCATTGATTTCAATGTACAATAATATAGAAAACTTTACCAATAATTATAAAATAAATACTTTAAATTTTTTACCAAATTTGATAGAAAATATGTTATATAATAATGATTTTATTCATAAAATAAATGATATAAGTAGTTATATAATAGATAGAGATTTTAATAATATTTTTATTCTTGGTAAACACAAGTTATATCCAATAGCACAAGAAGCTTCATTAAAAATTAAAGAAGTATGTTACATACATGCCGAAGGTTTCTCATCTAATTCATTAAAACATGGACCATTTGCGTTATTAGATGAAAAATCACTAACAATATTACTTATAGATTATAATAATATTGATAATTATAATAATTTATTATCAACATATAATGAAATAATAAGTAGAAAAACAAATATAATTATAATAACAAATAAATTAGATATAGAAAAGGATATTGATGTACAAAATAATTTTGTACTAAAATTAAATAAATTAGATTATTATAATGAAATTATATTTATAATTGCGTTACAATATTTAAGTTATAATATTTCTATAAAAAAAAATATAAATCCTGATAAACCGCGTAATCTTGCTAAGGTTGTTACCGTTGAATAAAATTCATTTTAAAGATATCTGTTTTTAATTTATTATTTACTAATTTTGGATTTTTTGATAAATTTTGATCATAATATAATGTATCAGAATGTTTATATTTTGTAGAAAATGATTCTATTTTAATTACATATTGATTTTTGTACGAATTTTCATCTATAATATTATTTACTATAGTATATTTTAAATCTGTAATATCATTTATATTATCTAATTGTTTTTTCATATATCTAACTGGTTCATTATTTGCTATATTTTTAATATTATTTATACTTGTATGTAATATATTTACATCTTTATATTTAAAAAAATTATCTCTATCAATATTTATTTTATTTTTTATAGCTCTATCCAATATTACATTATCTTCCAATCCCCACCCCCAATTATTAGAAAACCCTAATATATATTCAAAATCTCTACCTCTTATACTGAATATTCCTCCTAATGTGGTGGTAAAACCGTAATAATGTTTTATATTATTAAAATCAACATCAAAATTTAATATATTTTTTTGAATAGGTATAGTATCAACATCATTAAATATAAATATTATATCTTTATAATTATCTGGATATAATTCTTTTATAGCTAAAAATCCTATATTTTTTGTCGCACCTCTATTAAATGGGCGATTATCTAATTGTTCACTATAATATATAGCATAACTACTCTCATTATAATCTTCTAATATATATTTTATATAATTGGAAAAATGGATTTTTTCTAAAAATCTATCTCTATATGGAATTATAAAAATATACTTAGGAATTGTAGTCATTATTTATAATAATTACTTATAAATAATTAATTATTATATACTTTATTAACAATTCTTATTATTTATAATAGTTTTTTATAAAAAGGAATATTTGTTATAAAATTAAATTGCCCCGAATTTTTATTGTACTCACCACCGTCTATTCTAATTGTATGACCATTTATATAACATGCTTTATCAGATGTTAAAAACATTGCTAAATTACTTATTTCATCTGGATGACACATTCTTTTTGATGGATTTGTATAATTATTGTAATGTTTATAAAGATTAAAAGGATCTAATTTTGCAACACCACCACTATCAATTATTGCACCTGGTGCTATTCCAACAAATCTCATATTATACTGTGTCCATTCACTTACTAATGATTTTATCATAGAATCTACACCCGATTTGGCAGCAGCAGAAGGAGATACCATAGCAGAACCAGTATTAGAGTAAGTAGTTGATATATTTAAAAATATACCAGGTTTTTTTTGTTTAATAAATTCTTTACCGAATATATGATATATATTAAAACTGCCATTTAAAACTATATCAATTACACGTAACCAACCATTCTTAGATAATTTTTCAAATGGACATAAAAAATTTCCAGCCGCATTATTAATAATAATGTCTGGTACATTATTGGTTTCGACCAATTTATTTTTTATATCTAAAATTCTATTGTAATTAGATACATCACTTGAATAAAATAGATTATTTTGTTTATTTATATTATTAAGTGTACTTGTAAGTTTTTCACCTTTATATATATTTCTGGATAAATTAATAATAGTTGCTTGTTGTTTTGCATAATTAATAGCCATATTTTTACCTAGACCAGAATTAGCACCTGTAATTAATACTTTAATATTTTTGTACATAATAATTATAAATAAAGTTAAATTATATAGTTATATAGTTTTTTATTTAAATTTATAATTATATATAATTATATAATGAAAAAAAGTGTAATTATTTTATTTTTTCATTTTATAATTTCTATTTATTCTAGCTATATTACAAATATAAATAAAATAACTATAAAAGAATTAAATAATTATCAACAAATTTTAGAAATACAAAATGTTCCATGTTATATGCAAATAGTACGAATTAAAACATTTAATAGTGCATTTCAAAAAAAAAATAAATTAAAGTTAAAAACATTAGAAGAAGTTAATGATTTAATTGCATTTAGATACGTGTTTTATAATAAACCGGATTTATTAAAATTTTATTACCATTTATACAATGAAAAAAAAATAGTTATTGTTCATAATAAGATAATCGACAATAATATTATATATCCTGGAATATTATTAAGATATCAAAATGATTATTCGGAATGTCCAATTTATCAAATAGAATGCCAAATGCTTTTAATTATGGACTTTTATGAATTATTATTTAATGAAAATAAAAAAAAAATAATAACTAAAAATTTAAATTTTCCGTATAATATATCTCAATTATAATATATGTTATAATTATTTTTTATATCTGTAATAAATTTAATTTATAATATTTATAATAAAAAATATATAAATTAATAATTTAATAATATCTATAATTAAAAAATATTAATAAATATGTCAGTTTGTAAACATTATGTTAATAATAAATGTACTAAAGAAAATTGTAAATTTTTACATATAGATAATATATGTCGTAATTATTTTTTTTATAATTGTAATAATTTAAATTGTAAATATAATCATGATTATAAATTAAATAATATTGCTAATAAAAATCATAAACCAAAAAACACTGTTAGTTTTACTCCTGATTTATCACAACCAGATATGAGGGTTATTATTAATAAACCTATATACAATAATAACGAGGTTTGTATTATTAATAATATATCTTGGAATATCAATACATTCGATATATTGAAAAAAGAACTATATTTTAATAAAAATATATATAAATTGTGGCATGGCGATAATCATTTAATAGCAGATGACAGTTTAAATTGGAAAAATGATAGCCCTATGTTCAATCATATTATAAATACACTTTGTCAACAATTTTTTATGACTCCATCTGCCACTAGATTAAATTTGTACAAAAATAATAATGATTGGAAACCATACCATCATGATGCTGCTGCTATTAAACCGGAAAAAGCTAAAATACAAAATATAACAGTAGGAGTATCATTTGGATGTACAAGAGAAATAAGTTTTCAACATGCTAAATCATATAATAGAATAAATTTTCCATTAGAAAACGGAACAGTATATGCATTTGGTAATAAGATAAATATTGATTATAAACATGGTATACCTCAGATTATTGAAAATAGAGATAATTATGAACGATTTAGTATAATAATATGGGGATATTCTAATAATTTAAATTAAAATAATAATATTTTTATTTCGAGTACAAAAATATTATTATTATTATTATTTTTATTTTATTTTTTTAAAAATCTTCACCAAACTCAAAAGCATCATCTTGATTATCTATTTTAGTAGCCATTGCATATTCACTTACTGTTTTTTCAAAAAAATTAGTTTTACCTTCTACACTAATCATTTCCATCCATTCAAATGGATTTTTACTATCATATATTTTTTCCCCTCCTAATTGAACACTTAATCTATCTGCCACATATTCTATATATTGTATCATTAACATACTATTCATACCTATTAACCTACAAGGTAATGCTTCTGTAATAAATTCTTTCTCTATTTCTACAGCCTCGGTTATTATTTCTTGTATTTTTTGTCGTTTTAATGGTTTATCTAATAGACTATGTAAAAGAACTGCAAATTCTGTATGTAATGCTTCATCGCGACTAATTAATTCATTTGAAAATGTTAATCCAGGCATTAAACCTCGTTTTTTTAACCAAAAAATTGCACAAAATGCACCTGAAAAAAATATGCCTTCGACACATGCAAATGCTACAAGTCTGGTTGCAAAACTAGACCTCTTATCATTTATCCATTTTTGTGCCCATTTACCTTTCTTTTTTATACATTCATATTCATTTAATGCATTTAGAAGTTTATTTTTTTGTTCATTATCTTTAATATATGTGTCTATTAATATTGAATACATTTCACTATGAATATTCTCCATCGCTATTTGAAACCCATAAAATGCTCTTATCTCACTATTTTGAACTTCATTCATAAAACGTTGTCCTAGATTTTCTAATACTATTCCATCACTTGCTGCAAAAAATGCTAAAATCATCGATATAAAAAATTGTTCATTATCATTTAGGCTTTCCCATTGTGATATATCCTTTGTTAATTTTACTTCTTCTGTTCTCCAGAAACAATCAACTTGTTTTTTATACATTTCCCATACCTTATTATATTTTACAGGAAACATTACAAATCTATTATCGTCTTCTTGAAGAATCGGTTCAGTATTTGTTTTGTTCATCCTAAATAATATATATTTATATTTTTATATTTTTATTAAAAATATATTAAATTTAGTAAAAATATATTTAAATATTTTATATAATTTTACATTATTATACTATTATATTATATAATAGTATAATGTCCAGTATGAAAAGTTTATCTAAAAATTTTATTAACATGCCAAAAAATTTAAATAAATATTCCAATTTAGAGTTATTTGTTATTATATTTTCTTTTATTTTAGCAGTGGGATATATTAGTAATAGGGAATTTTCTGCGCTATTGTTTTTTCTAGCTTTATCTTATATTATAAATAAGTTTCTTAATAAACAATTAGCGTTAAGTTTATTTGTATCAATAATTATAACCAATTTATTAATATCTTTAAATTTTTTTTATAACATAGAAGGTATGGTTGGTGGCAAAGATAAAGATAAAGATAAAGATAATGATAAAGATGAAAATAAAGATGAAAATAAAGATGAAAATACATCATTAGAGAAAAAAGATATATCTTTAAAAGAACTTCATGAAAATTTACACAAAGATATAGAAAATGATAGTCAAAATAAAACTAATAAAGATAAAGGAACAAAATGAACTTCTAAATAAAAATTAATGATTAATCATAATGATTAATCATAATGATGTAAATAATAAAATATACAATTAATTAATATATATTATAATAACCATAAATATTATAATAACCATAAATATATTAGATATTAATTATGAATTAATATATATTAATAATTACAGATATTAATATATATATATATGAGTTTAGGAATAAATTTAGCATTTAGAGATAATTTAATTTTAGATAAAAAAGAAAATTCTAGAAATAATGAAATAAAATTTTTAAAAAACTTTAAAAAAATATGTGATGAAAAATTTAAATTAGAAAAATCTAACAAAGAAAATAAAAATAAAGAGACGCTATGTTTTTTATATGATATTTATAAAAAATTTATAGAAATACAAATTGTATATAAATTACAAAAATTGATCATGTTGAATAATTTACGACAATATTTAAATAATCAAAATATAAATAAATCCGATAATGAAATTAAAAATAATTTATTAGATATTAATAAATTATTAAAAAAAATACGAAAAGAAATACAAATATATAAAAGTTATATATTGTAATTATTTATATTTTTATAATTTATAATTTAATAATTTATAAATAATTTATCTGTATTTATATATTATAAACATGGCTAGAACTAAATTTAACAATAAAAAAAGTTTAAATAAATTCTTTAATAATATATACACTCTATATTCTATAGCATTTATTGCTTTTATACAAGTATTATTGTTGTTTTTATCTCAAGAATTTAGTGGTATATTATTATTCATAATGGTGTGTATTCTTACATATTTATTCACACAAAATATGTCTATAGTTTTATTTATAGCTATTTTATCAACTTTTTTAGTTGGTTGTTTAAAAAAATTTTTCACGTTAAATAAATTTGAAGGATTAGAAAATAAAAAAACATCTATAGATAAAAATTCACCTGAAAATGCAAATAACCCCAATTTTAGTAAAAAATCCGGATATCAAAATAATATTAAATTAAATCCAGGTGTTGTAAACACACCAAACAAAGAAGAGATATTAAAACAAGTTGGTCCCGAGAATAAAATTGAAGAAGAATATGATAAATTAACCAGTGTTCTCAAAAATAATGATATCAAATCTGTATCTAATGATACTAAAAATTTAATAAATGATCAAAAAAAATTATTGGAAGAACTAAAAAATATGACACCAGTTGTAGATGAAGCAATGAAAAGTTTACAAAATATAGATTTACAAGGATTAAATGGTATGTTTGATAGTATGAAAACTATGGCATCTGGTTTAGATAAGAGAAATATAAATGGAAAATGATTCGTATATTGTAAAAATAAAAATTATTAATAAAATTATAATTAAAATGTTATTATATTTTAATTATGAATACATTTAATTATACAAGTTCATTGGTTATATTATTTAGTTTAATACAGAATTTTATAGAAATAAATAACTCTAATTATATATTTAATATTATATATTTGAGTACAATTATTATATTTTTATTATTAAAAAAATATAAAAAAAATTATAATATATCTATCAATATAATAGTTTATATATCATTGTTTATTTCTAATATTTATTTATTTTTTTACAAAAACAATAAAGAAAAAATATTGGAAGGAAATGAAGAGCCCAGTGACCAGTGTAAACGTGCAGTTGAAAGAAATGTGTCTGATGGTGATTTAACACCAGAACTTTGTAATAAAACAGACGTACAACCTACTACAGGAACTGCTAATAGTTGTTCCAACGGTGTATCACAAAATAGCGAGACGATAGCTGATACATGTTCTGGTATAGAAGTTATTGGTGATATTTTAAATGGGGGTAATGAAGGGATTAATAATTTTTTTAATAATGTCAACAAAAATTGTGGAGCACACGAGATAACTTGTGATGAAACAAATGGAACGGATGGAACAGATAAAACAAATGAAACAGGTGAAACAAGTTAAAATGTAAAATATAAAAATAAATTATTATAAACAATTAATACTTACTACATACAATTAATATATAATTATATTATATATGAAAAAATATTGTCCACCGGGTATGTTGTGTTTAGAAAGTTACATTTTCACTTTTTTTTTTATGTTTATATGTACAGTGTTAATATTTATGTTCATAAAAATAAATAATGTTAATACAAATTGTAATAATAAAAAAATAAACAATGAAATGCAAAATACTTTTTTAAAAATTCCTGAAAATTTAATGAACAGACCTATGTGTAATAATAACAATATATATAATGATGTATTATTGGATCCTCATACACCCCCTATTAAGAATGACACAACATTCAATAATTTAAATAATGTTAAACTTATGCCGATAAATGTTGCAACACAATCAATTAACACACAATATAGGCAAGTAGGTATTTTAACCAGAGTAAATGAAGATGATACAATTTTACCATTAATGGGTAGACCTCTTATAACAAATAGAGACAAATGGAATTATTATACAATGAATGACAAAAATAATATGATAAAATTGCCTATAATTTTTAGAAACAAAAGTTGTACAAGTCAACAAGGTTGTGATAGTTTATATGATGGAGATACTGTATATATACAAGGTTATAAGGATTTATTTAGAGTAACATTATATGATAATAATAATTTAGAATATATCCCTTACCTGTAAAATTATAGTTTTTGGTAAATATATATAATATTTTGTACTCAAGTACAAAATATTATAAAAAATATAAAAAATATAAAAAATTTATATTATGAACTTTGTAAACTTTGTGTATATGGGTTATTTTTAAATGCTGTCAATAAACTACCATCTAATCTAGAGTCAGATAAATTATCATATTCTTGTAAACCTTGTACTTCCCCGATAAAATGACTAGAAGGAACAACAGATGGTCCACCATTAATGAATCTTTGTCTGTTTTGCACAACCTTATCTTTTCTATTTATTTCTACATTATTATCATAACTGAATATTTGCATTGAACCATGATTCATTCTATTTTCAACAGTTTTATCAGTATTAGATATATTATCATAAACAGAATTATATGGTTTTATACCTTGATTACTTGAACTGGCTGTACCAATAAATTGTTTATTAGTAGTGGTTCTTTGATTTTCAACAGGTTGAAACTGGGAAACAATATTAGTTCTATCTTGTTGTCCTTGTCCTTGAATATTTAAATGATTAAATCCAATTTTATCTGTAGTCATTTCACGATTGGTTACTTTTGTTTTATCGTTATAATTAGTAATATATGTATTTGTATATCCTGGTCCAAAGTTACCATTTTGTCTAATATTACCAATAGCATTTTCTTTTCTAGTAGGATTTAAAATATCCATTAAAGGCGAAACAACAGCTTTAAACATACCATGTACACCACCAAATTCATGTTTTTTTGTAGTATTTCTATTATTATTTAATACAGTATAACTATTTATACCATGGTCATTTACACCCGGATTATTCATACCTTCGATTCCAATAGAACCCAATGGTAGAGAGTCTAAATTAATCTTTTTAGATTCTTCATAATTACCTTTTATATAATTACTATTAGAAGTATTATTAGTATTTGTTCCTGGTCCATAATATTCACGGGTAGTATCTTGTCTATTTTCATTAGGCATAACAACTGTACTTCTAATAGGATGATTTTTTTCAATACCAGTTGTAGTGAACCATCTATTTGGGGTATTTTCATAATAAGTATCTGGATTATGTTTTTCTATTTTACCTACTAGACCAGTTGATTTTACAGGATTAATAGCTGGACCTTGATGTCCAATTAAATCAAAAGTTTGTTTTTGATTAGTGTCTACTCTAAGTTCATCTATATTTTTGGGCATCCAAGTTTCACGAGCCATCATACCTGAATTAAAACCACCATCACCATTTACACCTCCAATATTTACACCATTTAAATCTTGAGAACCATATCCTAAATTTAAACCAGGTCCAACTTGTTGTGGTTGTGTTGTAGAAACATTTGATATTTTCATAGATTCATTCATGCGAGATTGGAAAAAATCACTATTATTAGGTGTGCCATGTATATAATTTACATTTTCGTCTGGTTTAAAAAGTGGTGCTTGTTCTACTTTATTGAAAGATTGACTACCAACTCCTAATTTATTATCTAATATAGATTCAGATGTATTTAAATTATTTGTAGCACCTCTTATTTTGCCACCGAAATAAGGTTGCATATTATTATGTATAAAATTATTTGTATTACTTTTATCACCAGACAAAAGGTTAATAGATGATTCCTGTTGTTGATTATATGTATCATTAAAATATTTATCTGTATGTTGATTAAATTGTTGAGATGAATAATTATCTTTTATATCATTATTATAATTGGAAAAATTTTCTTTTACAGAATTAACAATTGATTCATTATTAGAGTCTTCTAATAATCTTGGATTTTTTTTCTTTTCTTGTTCAGATAATATATATAAACTTCCTAGTACAATTATTGGTATAGCTACTGCCGCCATTTAATATATACTAATATATAATAATATATAATTTATTATTATATATTAAAGTTAATTAAATTTAATTAACGACGATCGTTATTATTTATACTATAATAGTCTTTTTCTAATATTCGAGTTGATATATTATTATAAAATGGTATACTTACATGTTCCTGTGGGTCTAAATGTAGGTATTTGAAATTATTTACAACATTTATAGAATCTATTTCTCGAAATGTCCATGCAGGTAATGTTGTTCGTGATTCTTGTGTAATTTCATCAATACTATTAGTGGTATTAACATTATATAATCTATTATTATTTATGTAACTTAAGTAATTATTATTTTTTATATTATCTCTATTTAATTGTCGTGTAGAACATCTTAAATCACTTTCTATATTTACTATGTTATTTGATAAATTACCACCCCATTTTTGCATTCTAATATGAGGGTCATTTATAAAACTAGGATTAATTCCATTTCCAGGAACATTTAAAAAATATTTACCAACATTAGTAGATTCTTCTAAATACTTTTGAATTCTAGATGGATCATTATTAAATCTAGTGAATGCCATAATAATATATATTATTACTAAATATTTAATTCTTCTACACATATTGAATTACCCATTTTTGATAATAAAATTACTGGTTTAAATTTACTTTCTAAATTATCATAATCTATATTATTATTTTGTGTAGTTGTAGATATTTTATAAGTTATATAAAAATTTATAATACTATTTATACTACAATTTATATCAATTGTTATAATATTATTAAATACATTTGACATATAACTTGCAAAACCTGTTCCTAAATTATATTCTCCTATTAATATGTTATTATTTGAACCAGTTTGATTATTTAATATTTTATAATAAAGTGATATACTTAAATAAGCATTATAATATTTTGATGTAAAATAATTTAAATTAATATATAATTTATATTTACTATAACTTTTTTTTGCTACAACATTTAATGACACATCATTTAATATTTTTTCATCCGTTTCAACAAGTACATCTGTTTTTTTACCAACATTAATATTAGTTATATTATATATTTTATAGTATGATTGTATGCCTTTTTTACCAACATATTTATAAAATGTTAAAACCGGTTTATTATCTAAAACATTTAATCTATTATTATTTTTTATTAATATATTACTATTATCAAAATTACTAAAATTTGGAAAAAATACTACACCCGACTTAATATCAAAAATCCAATTTCCACCTGTATCATCATTATTTATAACATCGCCACTATTTTCTAAATTTTGTGAATATAAATTATATTTATATGGAATCATATTAGTTATTTTATCCTCTTTTAAATTATATTGAATACTATCTATTAATATATTATTATTATCATTTGTTTGTTTTGACCATGAAAATCCACGACTATCACTTGGTAAAAAAGGAACTTCATCCAATATCATAAATTTAAAACGCCTAATTGTTCCCGTTTTATCATCTACAATACTGGAATTATATTTATCTTCACTATCTGATTTATAATTAATAAAATCATTACTATCTAAACCTACGTCATTATAAGTTAATACTGTACCACATATATCAAAATCTGGTTGTAAAGGGATTTTATCTATAAAAATATCTTCACCATTTATGTAATTATTCATGATTATACTACCTTCTTCAAACCATTTTCGGTGATTACTCGTTGGAATAACTCCAAGAAAATTTTTAAATAATATATTTAATTTTTGTTCATTATCTATTAACTGTGTATATGACATAAAATACAATATTATAAAAAAGGAACATTAATATTTTAATATTTTAATATTTTAATATCTTAATATCTTAATATCTTAATATATTAATATCTTTATATTTATAGATTTTTAATTCCAATATAAATATATAACTCATTCATAGTTCTAGAACTATCAACATATATACCATATTCATTATTTAAAGCATCATATACTAAACAACCATATCGTGTAGCTGTTTCATTCATATTATTTATTAAATCCGTTAATTTCATATTATTATATAAATTACCATATTCTATCCATTTTGTAAAAGGAGATACTATTTTTTTTATATTACCTATTTTATTATCATATGTATTAGGTTTATTGTGATAATTAATATATTTTGTTGTAACAAATCCTATTACATCTTTGTGAATATCTACTAAATCTTCAATGATGTTATCTTTAAATAATTTATAATTTTCAGTAAAATTATTTATATCATTTAATGCAATATATTTATAACCATAATGAGATGTTTTAATCATTATATTTTTACTATTATAGTCACTAAATTTGTAATAATTATCATATTTATTTAATTTAATAACAATCCATTTATACCCATCAGAAGATGATATTCCACTCATATCATAACTTATAAATCCATGATTATAATTATTTGTAATATTTAAATCATTATATGAATAATCATAAATACTAGGATATTTACATTGATTATTGGATTGAAAAAATCCATTTATATACATTAAAGTTGAATCATTTATCTGTTGATAATGATTATCATATTTTATTAAACTAATATCTAATAAGTTATTGCCTAATTTGGTAATATTATTAATATAGTACAAATCAACTAAAGATAAATCTAGTATATTTTTGTTTATTATATTATTTAATTTTTCAAAACTATTATAATCTACAAAATGATTACTACTATATGATATATCATATAAATTTTCTGTATATAAATTTGACACTTTTTCTTTCCAATATAATATTGTATTGTTAGATTCAATAAAACTATTTGTATATGCTAAATTTTTATAATATTCACTTGAATTAATTATAATATCTTTATAATTATAATTACCTGTGCTATTAATATCATCTAAATTTAATATGATATTTTTACTAACATCTGCTGTTGTTTCATTTATATTATAAATATTAGATATTATTCTATTACCATTTACATATCTATATTGCGAATTTATATTGCTATAATTTCTAGTAAAACTTAAATCAAAATATTTAACAGATGGTATTCCCATATTATATAATACAGTATTTACATTTGATGTATTTATTACATTGGACAAGACTGGTTGACTACTTATATCATCGATATAAATTTTATAAATTTTATCAATATTAATATATGAGACATCGTAATCTCTTGTATATTTATATGACAATCTATATGGATTAATTGAAGCATCTCCTATTATATTTTTTATTAAATTATTGGGTATTTCATTTAATTTTAAACAACCTTTTAATCTAAAACCTTTATTTAAACTATTATCTTTATAAATATCAGTTAAAGAATTTTCTGATTTTAATTCTATATAATTAAAAGTAGATGAATTGTAATTTATATTTCTACCAGATTGATTTATAAATGACCCATCAAATATTATTTTTTGTTTAGAAATATCATTTATACTAATAGATAAACTAGCTAAATCATATTTATTATCTATAAATTTACCAAATCCATAACTTAAATCTTCTTGATTATCTATATATGGATGTGTAATTTCTATATCTTGATAATTTAAATAATCGGGAATTATAGATTGGTTGTCTGATAAATTTATATAGATTACATAACTATTATCTATATTATTACTAATATCCATATTTTTCTGACTAATAAAAGTTTTATTATTTGAAATATTTAAATTAATGGATATATCTATATTACTTGAATCAGGTAACATAGTATATTCACTTGTTCTAGTATTAGTTTCATCTGAATATGTATTTGATAAATCATTCTTAATTTTAGTTTTATAATTATATTTAGTTCCACTTATTAAATTATATAAAATTACATTAAAACTTTCGTCAACTTTATAACCATTAATATAGTTTCCTGTATCTACTATATTATTTATATTTAATCTATATGTATAAATACTTCTTAACGGCTCGACGTATTGTTGATTTATTCTATATCCAGGTGAAAAAATCCCTAAATTATTTAAATTACTTGTACTTAAATCATAAATATTTAAAATATTTGTACTTAAGTCATAAATTTCACTTCTTAAACTTTCTAAAGGAAAATAAGTTATTGTATAATCAGTAATTAATCCTTCACTTGTATTGTTAGTTTTTTCTATTTTATCTGTGTAATAATTTAATATTATAGTATTGTAGTTTTCTATTTGTTCACCACTTATATTTAATATAGGTTTATTTGGCGATGATGCCACATTAAAATTTACATCATTAAAATATAAACTTCGAGAATCAATTGATGGATATAATTTTGAATTATTTACACCAAAAACTCTTATATTAAATTTATCATTTCTAGATAAAATATTGTTTAAAGAATTATCTAAATTTATATTTTCTACAACTTTATATATTGTAATTTTTTTGTACAAATCTTGATTATATATTGTATTTTCAGGAATTAAAATTTGACTGAAATCAATCCAATCTGTTTTAATTGAATTTATATATCCTTGAATTTGTACTACTATATAATCTATATAAGGCAATTGTTTAGTTTTTAAATCTGTTAAAAAACTTAATTCAGCTAATTCTGTCAAATTATTATAAGCTAATATATCATTATAATTCCATTCAATAGTAATTTTTTTTGATGTAATTAATGTTGGAGAACTATTATATCCCGTACTATATTGAGAAACTGATGTAAATCTTAATGGTTGTTGTGTTATAATATCATAAAAAGTTTGATTGGAATTATTAACAAATTTTAAATTACTATTATTTTCTAACAATAATTTTAATTGATTAATATATGATTGTATATAATTTATATTTGTAGATGTTATATCACCAGAAACATTTAAATAGCCTAATACATCAACATTATTATTAAAACTGGTATCATTATATACATCTAATCTACCATTTATTATAGTATTATCATTTACTGTTAATAATTTATCTATTATTGCATCACCAGAAATAGTGAGATTATTATAATTTATAATATTATTACTGGTTATATTTATGGGTTGTGAACTAGGATTAAATATACGAGTTTTTAATGACATTATATAAAATAAAATATAAAATATGTACTTTATATTTTATATTTTAATAATATTTATAGTTTTGAAAGTTACATTATATTTAAAATTTTTAAATATTAAATAACACTTATAAAACATCTTGATAAGTTAAACCCATGTTATCTAAATTACTTTTTAAATTTATATATGCTTTTTCCCATATATTTCCAGTGTAAAATTCAGTAAATTTTTCACTTAACATTTCTGTTTTAATGTGATTATTTTCTTTTGAATAGATACATAAAAATTCTAATGAATATTCACTATCTTCTTTATTATATTTTAAATCACGTATATTTACATAAATATCATTAATTGTTGTTAAACCATTTAAAACAGACATACTGGTTATTGTTAAACCCATTTAATATATATATATTTTAAATATTTATTTATTCTTTACTTATTTATTTATCTATTTATTTATCTATTTATTTATCTATTTATTTATCTATTTATTTATCTATTTATTTATCTATTTATTTATCTATTTATTTATCTATTTATTGTCATTTTATATTCAGTTATGTTGAATAGTTTAAAATATTTTAAATAATATTTTAAATAATATTTTAAATAATATTTTAAATAATATTTTAAATAATTTTTTATACATTATATCTTCGAAATATATAATTCTGCCCAACCAGCACGCACATATGCATGTCCTTTTGCACCCATTTGAGTAACTAATATTTCTATATAGTCTCCTGATGTTCCTGAATTTGTTATATTAATATATTTTGTCATTGAACTTGAACCTTCATCTTGAAATGATGATCTTCTAATATAATTATCCATTACATTCATTCCAAATTTTGTTCCATTTAATTTTATATTAGTACCTACAGTTATTCTTCCTGTGCTTGCAGTAAACGCCATATTTGTACTTATTGAATATACACCTGTTTCAGGAAAGTATATTTTTTGTCCACTAACAAGATATGTACTTGGATCAAAATTCACATTATAAGTAGCAAGCGTTCGTGATGGGTTTGCATCATAAACTGTAACAGTAGATGAGGTCCATTGAGAAACTATTGTACCATTTGTAGGATCAATCTCTAAAGATTGATTACTATCGGGTGTAGAATTAGCATCAAATACCTGTGAATTAGTTAAAAACAAAAATCGTGTTGTTGATCCTCCACCAGCTTGACTAGAATATACAATTTCTTTTGTAGTTGTATTATAACATAATAAATTTGATACACCATCTACATTTCTAACTGGTGCTATATATAATCCACTTGAAGTATTATTTAATTCCGTTGTTTGAGCATTTAAAATAATAGAATTTGATGTTTGATTAGATTTACCTGCTTGATTACCAATAGCAATACATTCATCACCTTGATTAGTATAACCTGCATTAGAACCAATTGCTACTGACTGATGACCTTGAGTAGTAGTACCGGAATTATGACCAATTGCCACTGATTTATATTCTTGACTATTTTTACCAGAATTACTACCAATTGCTACAGAATATTGTTTTTGACTATCATAACCAGCTCTATAACCAATACCTATAGAAATTGTTCCTTGACTAAGCATTCCTGACTGCTCACCGATAGCCACAGAAAGTTTGTTTTGAAAATTTCTACCTGCTTGATTACCAATTGCTACAGTACTATTACTTTGATCTTCATAACCAGCCAGATGACCAATTGCTACACAATTAAAACCTTGATTATCTCCACCGGCACTAGAACCAATTGCTACAGATCTTATATTTTGATTATCTTTACCAGCCAGATTACCAATTGCAATAGATTCATAACCTTGACTATTATTACCTGCAGTATAACCAATTGCAATAGATTCATAACCTTGACTACTATTGCCTGCACTACAACCAATTGCAATAGAGCTCATATCTTGATTTTGCAAACCAGCACTAGAACCAATTGCAATAGAATATTGTTTTTGACTAGTATTACCAGAATTACTACCAATTGCTATAGAATGCTGTTCTTGATTTAGTTCACCAGCTTCATAACCAATTGCAACTGAATTATAACATTGATCAGTTTTACCAGTGTGACGTCCTATTGCTATAGAGTATTGATTTTGATTAGTTTGTCCACTACTAGGACCAATTGCTATACTAGCATTATTCTGATTTCTAAAACCAGCAAAATTACCAATTCCTATAGAATAATTACCTTGATTATCTGCACCAGCACTAGAACCAATTGCTACAGATCTCGTATCTTGATTATCTTTACCAGCTTCATAACCAATTGCAATAGATTTAGAACTTTGACTGCTATTGCCTGCAGCATAACCAATTGCAATAGAGCTCATATCTTGATTAGTTTTACCAGAATTACGACCTATTGCTATAGAGTATAGACCTTGATTACTATTACCAGCATCATTACCTATTGTAATATTATCTACTTGTTTTAATACTATATTACTATTATTTATAGTTATAAATCCGGTATCATTTGTTATATCACTTACTTTATTGGGTATAGTTGGTGGATTACTTATTTGGTCATAAGTTATGCTTTTGTTGGTCAAAGTATCCGTAGAACTAGCTGTTATAAAACTAGATACATCAGGTATAGTTGGAGGATTACTTATTTGATTATAAGTTATACTTTTATTGGTTAATGTATCTGTAGAACTAGCTGTTATAAAACTAGATACATCAGGTATAGTTGGTGGGTTACTTATTTGATTATACGTTATACTTTTATTGGTTAAAGTATCTGTAGAACTAGCTGTTATAAAACTAGATACATCAGGTATAGATGGCGGGTTACTTATTTGATTATAAGTTATACTTTTATTGGTTAATGTATCTGTAGAACTAGCTGTTATAAAACTAGAAACATCAGGTATACTTGGTGGATTACTTATTTGATTATAAGTTATACTTTTATTGGTTAAAGTATGAGCAGAACTAGCTGTTATAAAACTAGATACATCAGGTATAGTTGGTGGGTTAGTTATTTGGTCATAAGTTATACTTTTATTGGTTAAAGTATCTGTAGAACTAGCTGTTATAAAACTAGATACATCAGGTATAGTTGGTGGATTACTTATTTGATTATAAGTTATACTTTTATTGGTCAAAGTATCTGTAGAACTAGCTGTTATAAAACTAGATACATCAGGTATAGTTGGTGGATTACTTATTTGGCCATACGTTATACTTTTATTGGTTAAAGTATCAGTAGAACTAGCTGTTATAAAACTAGATACATCAGGTATTGTTGGTGGATTACTTATTTGGTCATACGTTATACTTTTATTAGTTAAAGTATCTGAAGAACTAGCTGTTATAAAACTAGAAACATCAGGTATAGTTGGTGGATTACTTATTTGATCATAAGTTAAACTTTTATTGGTTAATGTATCTGCAGAACTAGCTGTTATAAAACTAGAAACATCAGGTATAGTTGGTGG
>Ga0163111_10000492_pt1 | contig 23740 bp, 26 predicted proteins | sample CRUFie1St18metaG_FD_109645 | JGI IMG/M metagenome (GOLD analysis project Ga0163111, IMG submission 109645) | Marine microbial communities from the Costa Rica Dome - CRUD Field 142mm St18 metaG | ecosystem: Environmental > Aquatic > Marine > Oceanic > Photic zone | place: Costa Rica: the Eastern... | reverse complement strand
TTTCCTCCTCTAAATCTTCTAGTTTTAACCATTATATAATTACGAGAGAAATTATATAATGATAGCTAAATTATCATCTTCTATATTTTCGGGTTTTTGTGTTACATGTCTTTTTAGATTTTTGTTTTTTAGTACGACGACCTCCAATATTTTTTCTTCGTTTATTTAATAATTTTTGTACCGCTTGGGAGACTATTCCTTGTTGTACTGCTGTCGACGAACTCATATATGGTAAAGTACCGGCTGATATTCCCGCCGCTGCAAAAGCGGCTGTTTTTTTATATTTTTGATATCTAGAATTTTTTTCAATTTTTCTTTTACTATGTTGAGCCTTTTTTTTCATTATATAATTACGAGATAAATTATATAATATAAATTTATAAATTTAACGCCTGCGTGTCTTGCTCTTGTGTCTGCTGTGCTTGTGCCTGCTGTGTTTGCGTCTGTGTGTTTTGTGTCTGCTGTGCTTGCGTCTGTGTGTTTTGTGTCTGCGGCTCTTGCGTGTCTTGCTCTTGCGTTTGTGTGATTTTCGTCTGCTTCGTTTGCCCCCAGAAAAGATATCTTCCGCGTCCGCCAGTGCCGCCGCCGCCGCCTCGTCGTCCACGCCGGGCCGCGTCGTCCCCGCCAGCGGCGCGCTGTCGGGGCTGCTGCCTAAGGCCACCTCGATCGATCTCACAAGATGAGGATCTGTGCTTTTGATCCCCAACCTTCTGGCTGCAGTCCGCACGGCTTCGAGCGCCTCAGTGACATCTTTGCCCTTCTCCTTCTCCTCTCTCAATATATCTAATTTACCATAAAATTTTTTAAGTTTTTTTTGATGTTCTGCAACTTTTTCGTGGCTGGGAACTTGGTAGACGGCGTTTTTGCCCCAACTAATTCCGCTGCGACGGGTAATCCCCTTTGGTAGGAGAATTTCACTATCATAACCGGCCATCTTATCGTATGAATCCGTTCCTAAAAGAGGACCACTCATTTATATATATACCCAATAAAAATATATATAATGATTTTCTAAAATGATTCTTTTCGGAACGTGGATTGTCACTCCGAACATCTTCAAAGCCTTCTTGAATGGATCGTACAGCTGTTGTCTTTCCCATGTGACGAGGAGTTTTTATTTTTTTAACGTGTCCTCGTTCTGTAATCGTTGGAAGGTTCTTTACTTTTCTAATAGGAGTTGGCATATATATATATATGTAAATATACGAAAAATCTAAATTAGAACAGATATAAAAACAACGCATCTAAACTATACACAGGATGAAAATAGAAGATGGCGTCAAGTATGATTTTAATGATGTTCTTATTAGACCGAAAAGGTCAAATCTTTCGTCGCGCAGCCAAGTAGATTTGGAACGCGAGATTACTTTCCTACATTCTAAACGTGTCTGGAAGGGTGTTCCGCTTCTGGTCGCCAATATGGATACCACAGGAACATTTGAAACCTACCGCGCCCTTGCTCCCCATAAAATGATTACGTGTCTTCATAAGCATTATAATGTGGAGGATTATCCCACCGACATGGATCCTAATTATTATGCGGTTTCTACCGGGATTTCTGATAAAGACCTCCTAAAATTAGAGCAGTTGGTGACAAAAATCAACCCATATTTTGTGGTCGTGGATGTGGCCAATGGCTATAGTTCTAAATTCGTTGATTTTTGTACGACTTTGCGCTGGAAATATCCGTCACTAACAATTATCGCCGGAAATGTCGCCACCAGCGATATGGTGCAAGAGCTCTTGATTTCGGCAAAAGTAGACATGGTCAAATGCGGGATTGGCAGCGGTTCCGTCTGCAGTACGCGGCTCAAAACGGGTGTCGGTATGCCGCAGCTCTCGGTGTGCGCCGAGTGTAGCGAGGTGGCGAATGGTTTGAATGGCCATATTGTGTCAGATGGCGGTTGTCAAAGACCTGGTGATGTGGCGAAAGCGTTTGGTGCTGGTGCTCATTTCGTGATGATGGGTGGTATGATGGCTGGACATGAAGAATCGGGTGGGGAGACAATTGAGGAGAATGGTAAACGATACAAGCTATTCTATGGAATGTCCAGCGAACACGCACAGAATAAGCACAGCGGTGGCATGGCGACCTACCGCAGCAGTGAAGGAAAACTACGCAAAATCCCCCACAAAGGATCCATTAATACGACCATTCAAGACGTATTTGGTGGTCTGCGTTCTACGGGTACGTATATGGGCGCGAGTAGGATTAAGGATTTCCCGAAATGTTGTACCTTCGTAACGGTGAATAGACAAGTCAATGAGATTTACAGCAGTACAGAGTTTATGGTGTAAAAAAATATAGAATTTACTTAATATTTTTTATTTTTTATTGTTTTTTTTGTTTTCTTTTTTTTCTTTGATTTTGAAGCTCGTAATTTTGAAGCTCGTAATTTTTTTTTCCTGTGTTTTTTTCCGGCTCCTTCTTCTTTTTGTTCAAGATCTTTTATTTGCTGTTGTAATTTTACCATCTCCGCATAATAGTATTTATTTGTTTTAGCGAAGGTATCATTTATAGAATGATACGTTTCAGCAAAATTTTCATTCTGACCTTGAGAGATAGGTGGGTTCATTTGTGAGTACATTTGTGGGTACATTTGTGGGTACATTTGTGAGTACATTTGCTGCTGTTGTTGTAATAGTTGCATTTGTGCTAATATTTCCACGTTTTGTTGTGTTAATGCATGTATCTTAGTTTGTTCATGATGCAGTTGTTGTAGTCGCTCCTTCTTCTCTCTTAATGATTCTGGCATATATATATATATACTTTTTATTGTATGGTTTTCAAGATCATCTATACTTATAGCTAGATTCTTTCGGCACCGAAGAAATAAACCTATCTAGTTCGCCCAGAAATTTCATATCCTTAAAGGCAGTACAAGAATCATCCGGCGTGTTAGTTACCGAACACACACGAACTTGATCACCGTTGATTGTCGTATAAGTCACAATAATATCTTGGTTCATAAAAGCTGTTGGAGAAAACCAACCATATTTTTTGTCGATTTTACTCATGTTATAATATATATCATAACTATTTATTTATTTCAATTTTTCCAAAAATTTAAATACTATTAACCTATACTATAGTATATATGCCAAACATTTTACTATTCCTGCAAGATATATTTATTACACTATGTGAAGCTACCGCACCGCCTAAAAGTTATATATAATAATTACAATATAAAAGATATAAGCAATATTATTTTTATTTATTAATGAATAGAACCAGGCATTTAAGAAAAATTAAACAATATAATCGCACTCTAAAAAATGTGAAGAAAAATGTCATACTGATTGAGCCAGTCATACAGAAAAAAATTAAAATGATTAAACCACCTGACAATGTAAGTAATTCCACGGCGAATAACGAGGACGTTAATTTTAATAAAATATATGAACAAGAATTAAAAAAACTAAATTTGTTAGAAAAAGAGTATGCGCTAGACTATAATTCCGCTGATGAATCGGTAGCTTCAAAGGATGATTTACCAGAAGATGAAAATTATCTAAGTGATTATGATGACGAAGAAATTATAATGAGAGGTTTAGCTGTTTCGAGTATGGGTGAGCATTTTATATGTGATATTGGGGATAGTTGCATTAAATATATTGATCCAGATTTTGGTTTGATACACTTAGCTGGTAGTATTAAAGGCTATCATGATTCGGAAGATTCTGTAGATGTACAATTTAATAAACCATGTGGAATAGCCGTTGATAGCAATGATAATCTTATTATAGCGGATACTGGTAATAATTGCCTACGTAAAATAGAACTAACGCGTATTGGTGGAGAAATAAATGTATTAAGAGTTTTGACAATTGCTGGTTCAACAGAAACAACACCCGGATATAAAGACGGCGAAGCTTTAGAAAGTTTATTTAATAAACCATCTGATATTGCCTTAGATGCGGAAGATAATATATATGTATCTGATGCTGGCAACAATTGTATTAGAAAGATTATTGCAGGTAATGTTTTAACGCTTGGAGAGAAAATATTTAATAATCCACAAGGGATAGCCATAAATCCCGTAGATAAAACAATAATTATTACTGATACCGATAACAATTGTATCAAACATATGGATAAAGAAAATAATATTACAATTATAGCGGGCAAAGAAAGTTCTAATACTACGAATAATGCTCTGCCCAGAGACTTAAAATGGGGTGAAATACCAACAGATATAATATTACAGCAACCCACGAGTGTTGTAGTCGATGGTGAGGGAGTAATATTTATTTCAGATACTAATAATAATTGTATTCGAGTAATTAAGAATAATGTAGTATCTACAATACTATCTGTTAATAAATTTAATTCATTTCAATCACCAACGGCCTTAGCACTAGATAAAGACAATTTAATAATAGCAGATACCATGAATGAAATAATTCGTCAAATTAATGGCATAGCTACCAAAGTAGAAATTAAAAGAAATATGACACAATCAATATTAAATGTTGTTAATAAATTTGTATAAATGTTGTTAATAAATTTGTATAAATGTTGTTAATAAATTTGTATAAATGTTATTATAAAAAAATTATTATAACATTTTTAATCAGCATTTTAGTCTAAATATGGTTGAATCCTGTTATTCATCATCATCTTCGCTATCGTCCTCGTCGTAAATAATGGCAACATTATGCCATCCACCTTGCTTATACGCACCAAAACGTCGATTCATGAAATCGTGCAATTCTCGAGCCAATGGAATACCTTTACCATAATTAATTTGATACCATTGACGGAAGTGTTCATATGCTTCCGTTTTCTTAATTTTACTACCCGCCTTCTTTTGAACTTTATCACGCACAAACTCCGCAAGGTAATCCTGACCTTCCCGATACTGGTCACTACTCGCCAACACCATTTTACAATCATTCACATTCCCTTGAAATTCAAAGGCTTTTTCTACGAGCATGGCCATAAAAACCGGCGCCCAACGCTCAAATTTTTGATCAATATTTTTATCTATTTTATATTGATGTGGATATTGGTCGCGCGGAAATTTTTCTTCATCTTCATATGGTTTATCCAGAAATTTAGCCATGAAATCAACTAGACGAATACGCCGCCACGTACCATCATCATTACTTTTAATATCAAACAAAGTATTGGTACACACCACCAATTTAAATTGTGGCATAAAGGTCACAGTATCTTTGAAAAGCGCACGGCCTTGAATAGGATCACCGCCCGTAATTTCCTTCATGATACCTTCATTAATTTTATCTCCCTTCGAAGGCTCCTGCATGACCGCCAATCGCGTACCCATCAATTGTACAATTTCGGAACTAGTACTACCAATACTATTTCTTTTTTGTGTAATAAGGGTAATTGGCACCGTACCTTTATAATCACCCAAACCTTTACTCATTAGTTCAATGTATTTGGATTTCCCGTTTCTACCTGAACCAGTCAAAATATTAAATGTTTGGTTTTCATTGGTCCCTACCAAACATGAAGCTGAATGCTCCCACATATACCGCAACAAATCTTTATCGGGGAAAAGTTCCGTCATAAATTTATCAATTTCACCAACAGTGTCGGCGTCCTTGTCGTTATCCAGCGGTGTGTAATCAATATTGGTACACTTCGAAATATAATCATCGGGTCGTCCCAAACGACTACATTTTTCTTTGAAATCAACCACACAATTGTTAAAGCACAGAAGATAAGGGTTCTGATCCAGCTTCTCAATAAAATGCTGATCATAAAACAATTCTCGCGCTTCTCGCATAATATTGTTTTTCCATGTTGTTTTTTTTAGCAGCAATCCAATCTCAGCTAGTTTCCGCGTCCGTGCGGCATATTCTTTATAATCATCAGTATTTTCATCGTGCAAGACTTGTTTGTTTACCGCCGCTTGCATTTTTTTAACATAGATCTGCCACAACTCTTTAGAAATAAGAAGACGCAAGGTACTACCAGAATCAATCTCATACCAACGATGTTGGATATATTCATACCAGCAATTATTACGAATACTCACACACACATATTGGTCTTTAAACAAGTGAAACAACACACACGCCAAATCAAATTCCGTCGGCTGTTTATGACGCAGCGTTTCTTCTATAAAATAATCTACTGTTTCCGTGTGAATTTTATCGTATTTCTCTCTCGCATCGATTTTGGACCAATACATAATAGAGCGATGCGTCAAACCATCAATACGATTGCCAAAGTCAAAGCCCTTCCAGGTTTGGTAGAGCGACGACACATCATTCCAATCAAAATTTTTCGCCTGTGAACTAAATTTAAGCCAGGTTAGAAATAGCTTCGGACTTGTCGTCGCCAGAGCCCACCCAACACGCATCCATTTCAAATAACTACCCTCTTCATAATACGATTCAGGTAGTGTCATCGTGTACTGATGTGTTTCTTTTAGTTTATACTCACAAGTGTCGATATCATCAAACATATCATCAATGAGCGAATCGAGCACCTCCACACTTTTAATATTTTGATAGATCGCACCCTTCATAGAATTTCCAACGCCATATTTAATCGCTGGTAAGACGTTTTCCGTCGGTCCTACCGATTTTTTTTTACCAAGGGATTTACAAGCGGCGTTAAACTCCGCCTCTATATTTTCTTTCATCTCGAAGCTAGGATGCTTCGTGTAGCGTGCCGATAATTTTTGCATATTTTTTTCAGTATTAAAATCAGCAATATTATTTTCTTGAATGTCCCAATCATCGTTATACGTTAAAATATAATGCTGTTTCATCAAATAAGGTTGATTACCGGGTTTTCTCGAACCATACATTTGCCAATTCACATGCCCTTTTGTAATTCCTTCATCAAATACTTCGTCCCATGAATTAGTAATCGGCAGATCATCCCAAATGTTGTTTATTTCAGCAATAATTTTATTCCGTAGAACGACCTGAAGCCCCTTATGCATAGAAATACCAATAATTATATGAATTCCATCTTTGGTAATATTTTTTTCTTTAACATGATTTACATCATTTTTCTCCATCACAAAGACTTCAATATTAGTCTCATTTTCAATAGAAACCAGTTTTGAAATTTCTTCGGCATACAACATAACAATATCCGTAATATGATCGTTCGTATGTTGCTTTTCACGAATAGTTCCCAAATATCGAAGATCAATATCAATCATGATTGGTCCATTTTCTCGTAGTTGCTTCTCGGTCAAATATTCCAAATTATTTCTGACAAAAACATGATTATAATATTTTGTGCAGAATGTTTTTTCATCGGCAGGATTAATTTTATATGATCCCGGATATATGTTTAATTTTTTATCCGGAATTTTGGTGTGAGTATGTTCGTCTCCTGATTTTGTTTTATTGGATTTCAAGAAATGGGTAAATCCTTCAGTTTGTTGAGACATTACTATTATACATACTTTGTGATAAATTTTTATCTCAATTTTTTAATTATATTTGTTTAAATAAATTAGAATTAAGACATAAAACAATAACAATTATATAATAAATGACTGATATTGTTCTAGATAAAAGTACCATAAAACGTCTCGCTAAAGATGTAAAGGAACTGCTGAAACACCCACTACATGACCACGGAATTTACTATGTTCATAATAATGATAACATCTTAAAGGGTCAGGCTTTGTTCATAGGACCCGAAGATACACCATATACTAACGGCTATTATTTATTTGAATTTGAATTTCCACCAACATATCCACAGATGCCCCCGAAGGTGATTTATTGTACTAATGATGGTGTTACCCGATTTAATCCCAATTTATATCGAAATGGCAAAGTGTGTTTATCGATGCTGAATACCTGGCGTGGGGATCAATGGTCATCATGTAATACAATATCTAGTGTATTATTAAACATTTGCACAGTGTTCAATAATAAACCATTATTGAATGAACCCGGTAAAAATGAAAATGACGAGGAATTTGATGATTACAATAAAATACTGACATATAAAAATATAGAAGTTGCTATTGGAAACATTCTTGAAAATGATATTGCTGAAAAACAATTTCCCGCATTGTATGAAATAATAATTGATAATTTTAAAAAAAATTACGCGAAAATTTCTAGTTTAGTAAATAATAATATTGAATATAATGATGAAATTGTTAATATGAAATTTTTTAATATGATTACAAAATTATCTTATACAACACAAGAAAAAAGATTGAAAAAAATTATGAAAAAAATTAATAAAAAAGGTAATCAAAAAATTTAAGGAATATATTTATAAAATTGAATATAAATAAAGATATATATATATATTGAAACATGCATTTTTGTGAGAAATGTGATAATATGTATTATCTGAAGATTGCGGAGGAAGAAAAAGACAAACTAATATATTATTGTCGAAATTGTGGCCATGAAGATAGTGCTATTAGTAATGAAAATGTGTGTGTTTTATCTACAAATATTCAAGAAAAATCACAAAGATATTTGCAAGTGGTCAATGAATATACCAAATATGACCCGACATTACCCCGAATCAATACTATTAAGTGTCCTAACCAGGAGTGTATCAGTAATTCAGCACAGCCTGGTGATAAAGATAGTGATAATGAAGTTATATATATACGTTATGATGATACAAATATGAAATATATTTATATGTGCGCTAAGTGCAATACAAAATGGAAAACGGATGAAAATCATTAATCCTATTAAAATTTAGTATGTTTGGCTAATAATAAAAATTCGAGTTATTCATTTTTTTATTATTTCATTATTTTGAGTAGGAATTATTTTGGTGTTTTAAAATGAAAATTGATATATAATTATATTTAAATAAATATAATATAATATGGAAGAATCCAAAGAGATCGATGACAAAAATTTGTTGACTGGCGACGATGTTTCTGATTCTGACATTGACAGCGTTGGTACCGAAAATGAAGTGGTAGATGATGATACCGACAACGAGAGCAATATTGATATGAATGAAGACGATATAGAGGATGAAGATGAGGACGAGGTTGGAGCCGACGAAGAGGAAATGGGGATTGCCACAGAACTTAAAAAAACACCAATTACTCCTGTCGAAAAAAAAACCGAGACTTTATCAGATATGTTAAAATACGATGATTTATCAATACAACAGCAAAGTGAGGATATAGAGGTTGATTCTACGGATGATGAAGATGATGAATATTTACAAAAATTAAATAATCTAGAAAAAGAATCGTATATCATGAGCTATCATCCAGAAGCAATTAAGCATAATTTTGACGAGGTTATTAAATACTCAAAGGTTTCTAGAAATAGTATGGGGAACATTGTCGACCCTTACCACAAAACATTAGACAAACTTACCAAATATGAAGAGGCAAAAGTACTAGGTCAACGTGCAAAACAATTGGATCATGGTGCAAAATCATTTGTAAACATAGATCCTTCTGTAGTAGATGGATACTTAATTGCGGTAGAAGAACTGAAACAAAAAAAACTTCCTTTTATAATTAGACGACCCATACCAAATGGTGGTTTTGAATATTGGCCAATAAGTGAATTGGAAATTAATACTCAATAATACTTATTGTGTAATTACCGCGAGTAATTTATCGTACTCTTGAGAATTTTTAATATGAAATTGTATTCCATAATGTTTTTTGTTGAATTTAACAAAAGAAGGTATATTTATTATTTCGTCTTTATCATAATATTGTAGGGATGATATTATACCTTTGTCTATATCATGACAATAATATTTATGATTAAATTGGACGTTTTTAATTTTTTTTCCTAGCTGTGATTCTTTAAATCTTTTATCAATGTTTACGTCTGTCATATTGACATTTCTTTTTTTAAGTTTTTTAAGTTTACTATTATAATAATAATGATACAGAATTTCCATTCCATAACATACACCCAATATCGGTGTATTCTCACATCTAGAAAAAAAATTATATAAATTTGGGTTATATTTATATGCATCGGTTGCTAAGGGTAATCCCTTTTTCCCGCCACCTAATATTATTATATCGTAATCACAATCAACATTAGCTATATTAACATTTTTGGAAAAAAAATAAATTTTATGTATCTGGTATTTTTTATTGGATAATATTAGTTTGCTATTTTTATAAAAATAAAGATATAGTATTTTTATCATAATTATCTATATATACTATATTCTATAAAATTATCATATAAATAATAATATAGCTGGTAGAACATGGTATATTATTTATGTAAATTAGTGGTGTGTGTGGGACTTAATTTTATTTCTGCTGTACGATGCAAACATAAAGCAGAATTATATTTGGAACATCCCTATAAACCAGTCTATGATATACTTCATGCAAATACCGCCAAAATAACTTTATATATTCCCGATTATTTACTAGGTATATCATGTTTAGTTAATTTTATGAAATTTATTATATATAATAATGTTATTCTTCCAGATACCTTTCATAAAAATATAAACGTATTAATATATTCTTTATTTTTTCGTTCTATCACCACACCATTAACTATAATGCCTACTTGTATGTCAAAAAAAAATTTATCTTCCTCTGGATTATATTCAAAAATTTTCGTCTCCACCCATGATTTAATATATAGCGGTCATACTATAGTATTTATATTTTTGGGTAAATTATTAGCAGAAGATTACACCCAAAATATACTTTTTTTTACTATGGGTAATATTATACAATATATTTTTCCAGTTACGCTAATATTAGCTAGACAGCATTATACCATAGATGTTGTCATGTCTTTTCTAGTATATAATCTAATATATCATCTAGTATATAAAATGAATTAACATTTCCAACGATTACCGCAATCAATACACGTTACAAAGGTAGTCATAGGCTCATCAGCACTTCTTGTTTGTAGCTGATAATATGTACACTTTTTTGATTTACATTTCCGACACGTAAAATCATCTGTATTGGCATCAATTTTAGGCGAATACAAGTTTTCTTCATGCAACTTTTTAATTTCCAGCAAAATTTTCCATTTTTCAGGATCCATGTCTTGGTGTGTCATAAATGCAACCTCGTGAGGACGTATTTGTTTTTTTTTAATTTTGTCCAATAATTCGGTATTGTTTAAGTTAGCATAGACAGATCGCAATCTATTTTTATATAACAACACAAAATACGGATTTGACCATTTTTTAAGGATTTTTTTTTCATCTGCTTGTTGGATAGTAAAATTAAATATGCCCTTTTCAAGATTTTTAGATAATTTTTCATTTTTAATATACTTATTTACATACCTGGTGATATTTTCTCGAAACTCTTGTGAATTATTAATTTCCCGCATTGAATATATATAATTTATTGTATTTATATATATTCAATTTTGTTTCATTATTATTTTAAAATTTTATTCGTCGTCGCTACTATATTCATAACATTCCTCATTTAATTCACTTTCCTCTGAACTATCTGAATCACACGACTCTTCACTTTCCTCGTCATCATCATATGAATCTTCTTCTGAGTGTTTTTTGTCTCCATCCGTATCAACAATAAAATCATCTTTCAAATAACCTTCTTTTGTTTTAAGATGAGCGGGAACATTTTCCAATTCATCTTCACTCTCGGTGTCACTATTGTTTAAATCATGAAAACCACCAAATAATTTTTCATAGATTTTATGCCACAATTCAACTTCTAAGTCTTTAATTTCATCATGTTCTACCTTTATTAAACAACATGACCCAAAATAAAGTTCGGTATCGCATGGTGGTGGAAAATCATATTTATTTTCGGTATTTGCATTACCAAAGTTTCGGGCCCACAATTCAATACAATGGGTGTCACCATTTATTTTAACATTCCATGTTGTTTTTTTTTCAAAACCATCAGGTTTCCGAAAATTACATTTTTTATATAATGTTTCTTTTGTAATATTTTTAACATTCGTTGTTGTTAATGAACTATTTTTATTAACAATAACAATATTCGTCATAAAGTAAATATTTAATATAGGTTTAAATAGTTTCGAATACATTATTTAACCATGAAGATATATCTTAAAAATATATCTATCCCAAAAATACAAAAACAGCATGTTGACAAATATTTTATTAAAAAATACAAAAAAAATTACATTTATACTGAAGAAGGAATATTTAATATAGATAATAATAAGTTATTTAAAATGAAAATAAAAGATAGACCTCTCGAAAAAAGTGTATTAGCGGGCTTTGATATATATATAGATAAAAGTATAATGACCAAAAACGAAGAATATTATCATTTACCGATTCATAATTACCCAGAAGAGTTAACAGAAGAAATATATAAATTAAATGCACAATCATCTTTACAAATGAATATAGAAATGAAAGAAAATTTTATTCATAATCTTTATTTTGTGTCAAAATGTTCTATTGATACTATTGGCGTCAAAAAAGATATAATTACGTTTTTATCTTTATTAAAAATTAAGAATGATATGTAATATGGTAATTTGGATATTACAACAAATATTACTTTCGTTGACAATAATTTTATTTATTCATTATATATTTAAAATAATACAACAGAAATTTTCTACACCAAAAGTTATTGATTTAGTTCATAATCCCACCAAAGAATATAATAAAATATCTAATATTATTAATTTAACAAATGATAATGACGAAACTTCACATACCTTGTTAACTAACAATCAAACTGAAACTGGAACTGATACTGATACTGATACTGGTTCGGGAACCAACGCTAATGTTGACGCTGGGATGGGTGTTGACGCTGGGATGGGTGTTGGCGCTAGTGCTAACCCTGCTATAATAAATTTAAATAATGAAAATGATGATGGGACGACGCCTATTTCTGGCTTAGATACAAAAAACAACATGTATAATGAAATGAGCGGTGAGTTGCAGTCGTATTTTAACAATATTTCATAAAACAATATAAGACTTTTAAAGAGTATATATAAATATAGCATGTTAACAAATGATGAAAAACAAATGTTAATGTCGAGATTTCCACAGATTAATCTTTTCTATAATAAAAATATTTATAGAAAAGTTTATGCCGATTATTATAGTATTATTCCCAAAGGCCCAAAAGCAATACTATGGTTTACATATATTCATAAAAAAAATTGTTGCTTACTATTAATCCTAGATAATAAAGATAATGTTAAATCAATTGAACCATATGTTATGTGCTATGATAGTAAACTATCGTATGGTACTATCATCTATGGAACTTTTATTAAATTAGCACACGAAAATATTTTTTGCTGCGAAGATATACATTATTATAAAGGTCAAAATGTCGAAAAACAGAAAAATGTACAAAAATTACTACTATTCAAAGATATTTTCTTCTCTGAAATATCACAAAATACGTATACCACCAGATCTTTAAGACCTGTTTTACCAATTATGGATACAAATTATTCAAATATTATTAAGAAAGCAAATAACGCAAATTATAGTGTATATGGTATTAAATATAGTAAAAATAATCTAGATCTCGGTATTGAAAAATTTAAATGTACCGAAAAAATGGAAGGAATCTTTAAAGTGTCAGCTAGTGTTAACTCAGATATTTATAATTTATATTGTATGAAAGATAACCTTGATTATCATATCGGTTATGCTATGATACAATCATATAAAAAAAGTGTTTATATGAATAAAATATTTAGACTAATAAAAGAAAATGATAATTTAGATTATTTGGAAGAAAGCGATGACGATGAAGAATTTGAAAATATTAGTCCTACCAAATTTTTAACCGCCAACACTGAAGTTTTCATGAAATGCATATACAATCATAAATTTAAAAAATGGGACCCCATTGAGGTGGTTAATGATTCCGCTGTTTGTACTTCACATTATGAAATAAAAAAATTTGTATTATAAAAAACATTTAACCAACATTTAACCAACATTTAACCAACATTTAACAAACATTTAACAAACATTTACCTTTTAAAATATTATCATCATTACAAAACTTTTTTTGTGGGTGTTCTTTTGATTTTTTTGGTGCTTTTGCTTTTTTTGGATCTTGTGCTTTACTTTCAGGATCATACAATGTATCCCAGTTATTAGTAAAATATAATTCACTATTGGTATATATAGTTTTATATTTGAATTTCTTGTAAAATACCAAACGTTTTTTCCATTGATTTTTAAACACACTATGGGAATCCACTATATCTATTACTAATGGGCGTTTATGTTTTATTCTTAAAATACGCCCAACAGCTTGTGTAATATCAGTTCTGGGTGTTGCGAGAATAAGTGTTGATAATGATTTAATATCTAATGCTTCGGCCGCCATTGCATAGGTAGCTACAATTATTTTTTTTGATTCACTTTCTTTTAAAGCTTCTTTTTTCATTCCGCCAATATAATAGCCAACCGAAGCTATATTATTCTCTTTAATCGCTGCGTACAAATACGCTAGAATATTTTTATTTTGCGCCAATATCATTATTTGCTGTTCTTTATATATATTTAATTCATTCGTTATTACTTCAATAATAAATCTACTACGTTTCTCATAAGAACATATTTTTGTTATCATGCTACTATACGCTGGATTCCCTCGATAATCGTAATTTGTTTCATTAAAGGCGTCGTCGTGAGTGGTATATTCTATCGCTTTAACCAATACTTCATCTGTCGCTTCTCTTTTTTCTTTATAAATAATATCACCCAGAAACATTTTAAAAACTTTAGTTAACCCATCTTTTCTTTGCATCGTAGCACTTAAACCAAGAACATATTTAGTAACGATTTTTAGTAAGGATCTACTAAACACTTCGGAGCTAATATGATGACACTCATCTACTATGGTAAAGCCAAAATCTTTAAACATGGATTGTGGATATTCTTTCATAGAAAGGGATTGGAGCATACCAATGACAATATCATTACCTTCAATGTCAATCACTTGGCCTTGTATTCTACCTACTTTGGCACCCGGTAAAAATTGTTGTATGCGTTCAACCCATTGTTCTAGCAAAAATCCTTTATGCACTATTACTAAAGTTTTTACTTTTAGCTGCTCAATTAATTTAAGCGCCATGACAGTTTTTCCTCGCCCACATGGTATTTCTAATAAGCCACCACCACCCTCTTTATCATTAACATTATTTAAATAAATGTTAATTATATTTGTTTGATAATCTCGAAGACTTCCAGTGAATTTAATATTTATACTATTGCCATCCGATATACTTAATCGGTCTGGTTGACCATACGTTTCAATACCAAAAAAACGCGGTAAATAAAGTTTGTTTTGCGATTCTCGATATATCGGAAATGCTGGTGGTTGCACCGGAGATTTTGGAATATAAGGTTTCACCATCAGTTCATCACGAATAAATTTTTGTTCTTTAACACATAAACATTCTTTTAAAATAGTGTACCCTTTTTGACCTAGATACGTAGATGTTTCAGACATGTATTTATTATGTGTAGGTGTTTATGTATGTTTCTTTTAATAAAAAAATATTGCGATATGATATATGAAGAGTTTAAATAAACTGATAAAGGGCGTCGAAAAGAATCAGCTATTAATGGGTGTTTTATTCGTAATTTATATTTTATTCGATGTAAGAACGCCTGATATTTTAGCAAAACTGATTGATACAATGACCGGTAATATTGTTGTGTCGATAATTGCCATAATTGTGTTTATGAATACAAATACTATATTAGGTATGTTAGCATTGGCAGTAGCATATATTTTAATCACACGTTCTGGGCATACTACCGGCAGTGTAGCAAAAAAACTTTATTTACCCTCTGAGGAGCAGAAAAAAGATGATTTTGTCAAATATAATAGTACCGAAATACCCATAGAAGTTGAGATTGTGAAGAACATGGAGAAACGGCCTACATCAGTGCAGTTACCTGAAAAACAATATCAACCTATCATGGGCGACACACACTCTGCCGATGTCTATTCATCATAATTTATGGTTGTTGATGATCTTTTTTTATTAAAATTTAATAAAAAATTTAATAACAAAATTTAATAACAAAATTTAATAACAAAATTTTATTAAAATTTAATAAAAAATTTAATAAAATTTAATTAAAAGGTCTTATTTACAGGATTTCTTTATTCCAGGAATTTCAGTAATACACATATCTTCAGAGCATTTAGGAGAATACAAATAAGCAATAAATTTCCAGATCAAAACCATGATTAATATTCCGATAATAACTAATATATAGGGGGTTAAGGATGTCAATATACTTGATAATGAAAGTTTAGATAAAAATCCAGTGCTTATTTCAGTAACAGCTACAAATTTTGGTTTATCAGCACCAACTGGTTTACAATCAATGTATATATCATCACCATCAATTAATCCTGGTGGGTTCTCACTTAAAAATATTTCTGTATCACCTTTACCAATTATACTATTGGTTGAACCAATTAATCTTGTAAGAGACGACTTCTCATCAGTCGTTAAAAAAATATCGGAGTTTTCAGCACTAAATACAATATACTCGCAGTTGTTATCACTAGTACATTTAATTTGCCTAGTAAAAGGAATTTGTGTACCCTTGTAATTGTAATATGTTGTTTTTGGAATAAAATTACTAAACTTAAAATTTGATAAATCAATTTGAGTATTATTATTATTCTTGACTTCTTTAATTATGCGTGATAATATAGCAGTATTAATTTGATTCTCTGATACTTCTTTGACAGGTATGCAAATATATAACTTATCATTTGGATCACTTTCTTTATGATGAACTATTACTAATTCGGCGATAACTTTGTCTGTGCTATGATATTTATGTAATTGTTTATTGAAGAGTAGAATGTTATATGCTATATATTTTATATTATTGAATGTAACATTTGGCGCTTTTGATACGCCATCTCTTGATCTTATTTCAATATAATTGTTTTTTTTTGTGGCAATCAAAGATGTAAGTGGATATGAAAATGAAATATTACATTTATAATTGCACATATTAGCGGCGCTACTACCAATATGTTTTTTATTTGGCCCTTTGCAAATTGTCATTATATTATCTTTATAATAAAAAAATCTGCATAAATTTATATACATATGAGACTTTCCAAAAATAAAATATTAAAAATACTTAATGGGAAAAATCAAAGCAGAAGACGATATCTAATAAAGAAAAAAAAAAATTTGAATAAATACAAAAACTCATTTAGGAAAAGGAAACCGCTTAATTTAAGAGAAAAAACATTAAAAATATATAAAAAACCTCATCATAAAATATATTTTGGCGGAGAAGGTAATAGCATTACAGAAACTATAAACTATATTAGCGGTGGTGAGAAACGCATAATAAATGTGATAGAAGAGCTTTTTCCGCAATCAACACATACTATTCCTAATTGTACATCACACAGGATAAATATAGGATGTGCTTCATATGATAATTATAATAGATTTAATCACATTAAGTCGAATAATGTAAATAATAGCGTGTATTTTATTGATAAAATTATGAAACATATTAATGTCAAAACGAAAGAAAATGTCAATCTAAATGTAAAATATAATATATATAAATATTTGATACTATACACCGATGATATCATTAATAATTTATCATTCCTGCATCCAAATATATTAACCAGAAGTATTCATGAGTATATGTATGTTGCGCGATCTACTATATTATACCCTAACCCAACTATTAAATATTTTGATGAATATAAAAATACAGCTAGTAGTAAATTATTATTTGATGTGACACGACCTGCACTTGCACCTGCACCTGCACCAAAAATCACTACTTCTAAAATAAATAGTGATAACTTAAGATGTTTAATAAAAGAAATATCCGATAAATTACATTTTTATGGTAATGGTATAGATCGTGCCAAATTATTTTTTAATGACAATGATCATGAAATGAAAAAAAAATTAAATGAAATTTATATTCCGAGCGGGTTAAAAACAACGGCTATGCAACTGAAAAAAAATAGTACATTAACGAATTCAGCTAAAATAAACGAAGCTATTCTTACATATTTTACTCATAGTAATAAGGGTCAAGTTGACTCACTTCTAGAAGAACTATGTATCCAACATCCTAATATGAATCAGACAACCAAAAATTCTGTCGAAAGTTCCATCATAAGTGATTATTTACTTTCAAAAAATAAAAATCGCTTAAAAAAAAATAAATTATGGAAAAATATAATTATGGCTAACGAAAATAAAAAAATCCCTTTTATTGATAAAATTAAAAAAAAAGCCAATACGATATATAATATCCAAAATAAATGGAACCCGTTATATGTTGTTAATGATCCAAAAGAATTTACTATGTCATCTAGTCATGATCCTGATATATATGAAAATTATTACAATACTTTCGTTAATTTATCGATTGCTGCAGTAAAATATAAAGAATATATTTACAATAACATCCAATCAAGTGTTGATATTATGGATAGTGTCGTTATAAGTGTAATTAACAATATAAAACGAGTTGTGGAGAAAGTCAAGGAAAAAATTAAAAAACTGATCAAAGAGGAGACAATTAAAGATAATATTAATATTATTGTCCAACTTCTACAGAACTCAGAGAAACAAGAAATTTTCGGTAAACTTACGAATATAAACTACATTTTAGATAACAAATGTTCGCCAGATTATGTTAATTCGGATCCAATAAATTCTACAATTATTGAAAGACAAGTGTATTTGAATGATTTAATGGTACCTGTAAAAATTAAATTTCATAAACTTACTGGAGAAATAGTAAAAGATACTACTGATTTACGTATAGATGTTTCACACTTTTTACTCTTGAAGTCTGATGATAGTGGTGCAGATAGTGCTAGTGGTGCCAGTGGTGCTAGTGGTGCAGATAGTGCTAGTGGTGCCAGTGGTGCTAGTGGTGCAGATAGTGCTAGTGGTGCCAGTGCTAGTGGTGCAGATAGTGCTAGTGGTGCTAGTGCTAGTGGTGCTAGTGCTAGTGGTGCCAGTGGTCCTGTTGTTGCTAGTGGTGCAGATAGTGCTAGTGGTGCCAGTGGTGCTAGTGGTGCCAGTGGTGCTAGTGGTGCCAGTGGTCCTGTTGTTGCTAGTGGTGCCAGTGGTGCTAGTAGTGTTAGCGTTGGTGGCGGTGACCTCCCAGATACTGAGGATGACTCCCGACTTGAGTATAATGTTTTATTAACATTATTGTTAAAGCCAAATTTCAAAGACGAAATAAGTAAACAAAATATGACCACAAAGAAAATATTAGGATATCTCTTATTATATTTTAAATATGAGAATGATAAATTAATGCAGGAATTAGAATACGTCGAGAATGAAGGAGAATCATTTGATGTACATAAAAACAAATTACAATATTTGGAGTATGATGCCGAAACTAATGCAACGAAAAAAGATATAATGGAACAAAGTGGAATGGCGCCGGGATCGGAGAGTTTTAAGGATCTTTATAAAGAATTTTGGGGTGTATATCATGATGGTAATTCATTGCAGTTTGTTGGACCAATACAAGAAGATGCATATAAGTCAACGGGTGATAATTTTTTACGTTCCCTATCTTCTATAAAAGATATGCTTAGTGGAAAAGCTAGATTAGATGTTAAGCGTAATGCAAATAATGTTAAATTTGCCATGAATACAGCACTTAAAAAGCGACATGATAATAGTGGAGAAAATAAGTCGGATCGTGCAGCAGGAGCAGCACCAGCAGGAGCAGGAGCAGGAGCAGGAGCAGCAGAAGCAGCAGCAGGAGACGGCGCAGCACCAGCACCAGCACCAGCAGTAGCAGGAGCAGCAGTAACTGGAACAGCAGGAGCAGCAGTAACTGGAACAGCAGGAGCAGCAGCAGCACCAGCAGGAGCAGCAGCAGCACCAGCAGTAGCAGCACCAGCAGCACCAGCAGTAGCTGGAACAGCAACAGGAGCACCAGGAGCAGCTGGAACAGCAACAGGAGCACCAGCAACAGCAGCAACAGGAGCAGCACCTGCACCTGCACCAGCACCTGCACCAGCAGCAGCTGGAACAGCAGCAGAAGCAGCAGCAGATGGAACAGCAGCAGAAGCAGCAGCAGATGGAACAGCAGTAGCACCACCTGCACCAGCACCTGCACCAGAACCTACAGCAGCAGCACCTGCACCAGCAGCACCTGCACCAGCACCTGCACCAGAACCTACAGCAGCAGCACCTGCACCAGCAGCACCTGCACCAGCAGCACCTGCACCAGCAGCAGCACCTGCACCTGCACCAGCAGCACCACCTGCACCAGCAGCACCACCTGCACCAGCGCCAGCAGCACCACCTGCACCAGCAGCACCACCTGCACCAGCGCCAGCAGCACCTGCACCAGCACCAGCACCAGCAGGAGCAGCAGCAGGAGCAGCAGCAGCAGCAGATGGAACAGCAGCAGCAGCAGATGGAACAGCAGCAGCAGCAGCAGCACCAACAGCAGCAGCACCAACAGCAGGAGCAGCAAGAGCAAAAACAGCAGCAGCGAATATAGGATCATTGTTCGCATCAAAAAAGTCCAAGAAGAAGGCGCAGCAAGCACCAGCAGCACCAACAGCAGTACCAGCACCAGTAGCACCAGCAGCGAGCAGCACCCCCGCGTCCCCCACCTAAACCAAGAAATATCGCCAAAAAAGTAAATAGCTAATATTAGTATTGAAAGCCTAAAATTCTTTATCCATAAACCGGCAATTTTTTATTATTATTTATAAAATAAAAAATTGATTACACTATAATATGAAACATATAATATCAACATGGAGCTTTTTACCAACTTTTCAAGCATTTCTGAAATTCCCGATAGTAAAAACCAAGATATGATTTTAACTGGGAAGCTTAGTAGTGGCAATATCTGGTATTTGGTAGCCGATGGTCATGGCAAGAATGTGGTGATCGACAATCTGCGTAAACTTGATTATAGTACAATTATGGAAAATGAAAAACCTTTTGATATTATTTGCACAAAAATTAATGCTCTCCCAAATACATTTAATAGTGGTTCCACCCTCTCGCTGGTTATTATTTCCAACCATAAAATTAGTTGCTATTGGCGTGGCGATTCAACCATCAAGATCTGGGAAGGTAAAGACCAAATCTTTGAAAGTGCTAACCACGATGACACAAACGAAGCTGAAATGCTTCGTTTAAGCAAATTGGGTATCTCCACCAAAGATGGTTGGGCTCCAAAAATTCTATCCCCCGATACGTTAACCATGATACCAAAAAAATATTTCATATTGGACATTGATCAAAGTAGTGGTAAAATAGATCAAATGAATATGACAAACTGCATTGGACATAATAATAAATCTCAAGGCGAAACATCCGAATATCATTTTACGATGAAACCATCCGTGGAATATACTACTATTGTTGCGAGCGATGGACTATGGGATATTGTCGCACCCGATGATAATCTTCCGGAGTTTAACAACGCAACCAGTTTATGTGATTTCGCGCTTGACCGATGGTATAAAGTATGGAATTATGAATTCCCCGGTTCAGAAACAGTAAAACAAACACTAGGTGGACGCGATGATATTTGTGCGGCCCTATGGAAAGGTGGTACTATGAATAATGATTAAATATACACAGATTATTTTTGCGAAATTACTAACTAAATCACTGATATAATAATAATTTTTTTTAGTATTATATTTATTTACAAATAAGGTATATATCTCATCGTTTGATTTTCATATATGGTTGCTTTAAAGGCATCATTATACCCTTCAACATACACAGAATCCCCATTATATAAATTTTCACATCCATATTCACTGGTACAACTTTTTCCTTTATGTGATATCGGAAGTTTAATCATACTATTATTATTAGACATAGTGTAAAAATTCCATTTATCTTTATTTGCGAAAAGAGGTCGACCTATCAGAGGCAGTATCATTTCTGGACCATTAATTCTAGTTAATATACCAACCTGTCTATAACTAGAATCAACCGATTGCGTTGGAATATTAATTGGAAGTCCTCGAATATCACCACCTTGTTTATGTGGACTATTATGAAACATACTATTATGAAACATACTATTATGACCAATACTATCATTACGCAGTGGAGGTTCATATATATTCATCATTACATCACCCGGCACTTCTGTAAAAACATTATTTGGTCGCATAACAATATTATTTGGTTTAATTACGACGTTATTCTTGGAACGATTATGCTTTTTTTTATCATGATTATGATTATAATTATAATGAATAAATAGCATTACAAAAATTGAAATGAGTAAAAGCGATACTATTGTCACATTTTCAATACATAGAACACCTGGCGGACATCTTCCCATTTATATAAAAGTAATATTAAATTATTAATTTATTATTAATTTATTTTATTAACCTGTCAATGTATTTATTTTGGATACAAGACCTTCCATGCGCTTTAAGGCATTTGTTTTGGTTAAAACACCAATCATACCCTCGGCTTGCTGCATCAGAGGTTCTAAGGAATCCAGAGCCTTTTTACCCTGCAATCTACTATTTACTTTCCCCTTTTTTTTTCTTTTTTTCTGTTTAAAGCCTTCTATTCTATTGCTGAAAGACTCGTCGTCGTCTCCGTCGCCTTCGCCTTCGCCGTCGCCGCCGTCGCCGTCTTCGCCGTCGCCGCCGTCGCCGTCTTCGTCGTCGTCTCCGTCGCCGTCGGCGTACCCAAACATATTATTCTTCTTCTTCCGCCCCTTCCCGTGTCTCCTCCGCCCCTTCCCGTGTCTCCTCCGCCCCCCCCCGTGTCTCATCCGCTCCTCCTCCTCCTCATCCTCCTCATCGCCCTCCTCCTCATCGCCTTCCTCCACCTCCTCCTCCTCCTCCTCCACCTCCTCCTCCTCGTCAATATCGCCGACCCCCTCTTTAAATCCTTCATTAATGGTCGACATTGTTGTTAGCATTGTTGTAGATACGATCGATGCCAGTAATATTATAATCATATTTTTGCTAAAATAACTCGCTACTAAACCAACAAGAACCATAAAAATAACTGCATTATAGTTTTTTAATAATAAATATCCAAATAGATTAGTGACGGCAAAAAAGAAAACAATGTATAAAACAATTTTATTCTTCAACAGAGATTTCATATTGAACTTCATGTATATATATATGACAATATAAAAACAAAAATATAAATAATTTATAGAATATTATTGGTATATAATTATGTCGTTACAACTAGGAATATGTGAAATATATACTCCCATAATTCATGGTGCTACACAAAGTAGTTCAAATAATATCTTGGGTAATTATATTGTTTCCCATGAAATTGATACTGCCGAATTTTACAACTCAAGTTATCAAGATATTATTTATACTAATAAAATGAAATGGCGCCATGCTATTTCAACAGGCTTAATACACCAGAATTATGATCATCCTATTATTACAAACTTTAAAAATATGTTAAAAACGTCCAATTTTAGTAAACTCGACATTATTCAATGCATTGAATTGGAAGGTGGAGAGATTATCGGTATAATAAAAACAATATGGCTTCGCATATTTCAAAAATTATATAAAAAAAAATACATGGCTAAACAAAAATTTATTAATAGCCTGAAATTACCTAGCTCACAACATTATCGAAAATTAATGGGAAGATATCCTAAATATTTATTTTAAGCCATTAAGATTTATTATTTGTTTTCTTAAACTATTTGAGCTACTATTTTTTATTTTGCTACTATTTTTTAATTTGCTACTATTTTTTAATTTGCTACTATTTTTTATTTTGCTACTATTTTTTATTTTGCTACTATTTTTTA
>Ga0163111_10000489_pt1 | contig 23791 bp, 22 predicted proteins | sample CRUFie1St18metaG_FD_109645 | JGI IMG/M metagenome (GOLD analysis project Ga0163111, IMG submission 109645) | Marine microbial communities from the Costa Rica Dome - CRUD Field 142mm St18 metaG | ecosystem: Environmental > Aquatic > Marine > Oceanic > Photic zone | place: Costa Rica: the Eastern... | reverse complement strand
CATAAAAGTCTGAAATAAAGTTTGTAGTTGCAGAAGGAGGTTTAGGGTCATTGTCTAAATACTGTAATCCACCAACTGCAATAAATGGATACCCATCATCATATACAAAAGGTATATATTTTTCTGCTTGTTTAATTTTATTTAAACCAGCTGTTGATAATGAAGCGTTAGCTAAATCAAATTGTGGCATAATATCACGGAGTTAACCTGTACTCCCACCATTCAATAGTAAAATCTCTATCGTCTAAATTTAAATCATTATTGTAATCTATTAATACATGGTCTGATTCTCCAGATAATTCTAATGAAGAACCACCAAATTTATTTTGGTCAGTTGATATTTGTGCATTGTCAAAAAAAGTTAATGTTTGTCCAATTGACGAAGCGTCGGTTGTTGTAGTAGCACCATCAGAACCATTAAAATTTAATAACAATTTTGTATCTTCTTTTGAAGGGTCGGTAATTGTACCAGCTCTTATAGAACGTAACTTACCTTCATCACCTTCTCTTAGTAATCCAAATGGTTTACCTGATGCGTTATCTAAAACAAAAGATAATGTTTTTTCGTTATAAACTCTTTTTGAAGAAAGACCACCTTTTTCCGCCACTGGTAATCCTCTAGTATCAGAATCCCCAAGATAAGAAATTAATCCAGTACCTTCTATATCTACGCTTTCTTCTTGTATTGCTAATTCTGTAACAATACCTACATACTCTGCACTTGATAACATGCTTGAGTCATCTAATTCATCTTCAGATACTCTTGCAGGCATAATGACAATATGTTCCCAAGGTTCTATTGCGTTAACTATTGAGTTTGGAACCAAGTCAATATCTAATGAAACACTAAACAAACCTGGTGCCATAAGTTTTTCTGTTACACTCATGCTCTTACTACCTTACAATATTCTGAAACATTATCTAAATATTGGTCTCTTACACTATCTCCAGCATCTGCACTGTTTACACTTCCATTAGCTTGATAGTATTCATAACCAATAAATGTTTTAAATTGTGTTCCCCCAGTTGTTGGGTAAATCATACCTCTAACTAAGTCTTCAGTATATGCTGTTGGTGAGCCAAGTAACCACTTGTTACCATCTGTATCAACAGCACCAGCTTTAATATATCCAGTATCTGTTGCAGCATCTTGAGGTGGGTCTTCACTTAAACTAAAATTAAGTCTTGATGTTTTAGGAGATTGATTAAAAATTATAGAAGCATGATGTGCTCCTCTTCTTAAAGATATATCCATTGTTAATCTATCTTGTCCACTTGCTTGATAATTTGATGTGCATCTTAATATACAAAGTTCAGGCATATTTCTTAGTATCTGTATTGTTTTCCAACCTCTATATTCTGTTGGTAATTGATTACTTCCTGATGGAGTACCACGACTTACGGCCCATTCTTGTTCAGAACCATAACTAGTTACATCCCACATTTGTGAAGTAATTCTTGATTGTGCTGTTGAACTACCGATTGTTATTTTTATTAAACCATTTTCTATAATGGCTCCAGCTGAAACATTTGGAGAGTTAAGACCATTTCTTATTCTTGAATCTGTAGTTATTCTTACTGCACCTTTATAAAAATCTTCAGGATTTAAATGGTATTGTGCATTCTTACCTCTAAGGTCATTATCTCTTTTAATTCTCATTGTTATAGTATCTGTACCAGAAGTTGTAGTTAAATCACCAGCAACTCTTGTTCCATCAGTTGGGTCACTTTCGTGAAAATAATTATAATGATTACCAGCTGGTGAATGAAATTGATTACTAGTTGAAGTTATTCCATGAGCATTGTCTAATAATTTACCTGTCATTACAGATTCTTTTACAACCTCGCCTACTTTTCCTAGGTATTGCATATCTAATGAATAATTAAAACCACCCAAACTGTACCTTGCAATATCAACCGAACTGTCTGTTAGATAAACATATCCATCAAAGCTAGAATCTCCATCATACCTAAAAGGAACATACGCACCAGATTGCGCCATTGAAATTAATTCATCTCTTATGTATTTAACTGTAGCTAAATTAGTCTCAGCTATCTTTCCTGATATTCTTAAATTTCTATCACCACCACCACCAGAAAAATCTAAAGAAGCTGGAGATGTAATATCTAATCTACCTATATGTACTTGATTAGCCACTTAATTTCTCCTTAGTCCAGAACCAGATGAACCTTCTTTATCTAATTTTCTTAATGCTTTACTTATTTGTACTGCTGCTTTTCTAGCTGATATTGGGTCAGAAGGAACACCTGTAACGTTTACATTAAGATTATTTACTACTGTACCAGAACTACCTGTACTTAATGGTTTTACTAAGAAACCATTACCAGGTACAAATCTTACTTCTTCAGGTCCATACTCACCTACAAGAGCTCTAGTCATTGGGTCTCCCCTTCCTCCATATTTATAACTTGATACTCTGCCACCCATACCCATACCAGGAACAGCACCTCCAGCCTTAGAAGCTACTCTCATCAGAAAATCAAAAAAACTTCTAAATACATTTGCAATTGAACCTTCTCCACCAGGAATATCTCCTCCTCCAAGTTTAAAACCAGCACCAGCAACACCACCAGTAGAAACTGCTAAGTCAGGATTTTGTGCACCTATCTCTATATTGCTAGAACTACTTGAACTACTTGAACTAGTTTGATTACCTTTTACAAAATTCTCTATAAAGTCCTGTTCATTATTCATTTGTTCTATAAAATTAATATTATCCATAGCCTGTTTTTGTAAATCAAGTACTTCTTTATATGCTTCTATTACTGGGTCCATAAATGTTGCAGTCAATGGTGTTACAAATGAAGTAGCAAGCAAATCATAATTTGTTTTAATGCCACCTAATCCTTTTTCACTTAATCCAAACTTATCAATTATTACTTGTAGGTCTGTAAGAAATTGACTATCTGATGCAATTGCTGCAGCAAATTTACCACGAGCATCTTCTACAGCTATAGCTGATGAAGCTACTCCTTGTTGAGCAGAATCTAAATTATTTTGAGCTTCTAAAAGATTTAAGTCTGAAACTGCTTGCTCGTCTTGAAGTCTAATAACATTTTCTCTAGCTGTTATAACTCTCTCATCTGTATCTAATGCTTTTTCAAGAAAATCATTGTAGTCTTTTTCTGCTTGAGTAAGTTCTAGTATCGCTAATTTCTTTTCATCTTCAGTAATATTATCACCACGCAATTCAGCTAAACTTTCTTCAGCAGCTTGAAGTTCTAAATTACTAATAACTCCTTTTGCATTCATAGCTCTTAAATCTTCAATGTTTTCTTCGGCATTCTGAATAGCAAGTAATTGTTTTGCAGATTTCTTACCTTCAATGGCATCAACTTTTTCTTGTATTGATAATTTTTGTCTGAGTAGACTTATTTCTTCTGACACGATTATGTTGCCAGCTCTACCTTCTACTTCTGAAATATTTAATTCTTTTGTTGCCTTAGCCATTCTTTCTGAAAAAGAAGCCCTATCTCTTAGTACGGCATTTAAACCTTGCTCTGCTTCTATTACAGCTTTTTCTGCAGTTTCAAATTCTCTTAAAGCATTTTGATAAGCAGTATAAACTCCAAAATCTGCAGAAGATTTAGAAACAGAATCTGAAAATGTTTTAGCAAAATCAATAATTGGACTTAAAATTTTTGTAAATCCGCTAGAAGTATTGAAATCATTTGCAGCAGAATCCGCACCTGCATATATAGTCTTTGTCAATTTCTTGGCTGCATTAAAAAGTTTTGTATCTGAAGCATCAAACTCTACAATAAATCCTTCTACTACATCACTAGCAAATTCTCTTGACCTTTTAGCAGGTGACCTTCTTCCTGCTTCATCATCTCCTTCTTTGTACATATTGTCTATAGCATTTCTAAAAACTGCACCTATATCTGCTTGTCTTAATTCCAAACCATCTATGACCCCTTGAGAGATATCACTTCCAAATCTTTCAGCTTCAGTATTTATATCTCCTGCTTCCATTGCATTACGTACTGCTTGAGCTACGTCTGGTCCTAATGATTCTTCCAATCGTTTTTCTAATGCCAAAGTGACTGGCATATTACCTATGGCTTGTTCTAATTGGTCAATACTAGATACACCAACCTTTGCAAATTCGTTTGCTACTAGAGGTGCGTTATTACTTAGTTCTCTAACTAATTTTTCAAAAAGTAAAGTAGTATCTATTGTTTTAAATAAATCTATAGCAAAGGATTCAAAACTTCCAAGAATTTTTTTTGGCATAGTACTAAACAAACGTATAGCATTTGAAACTGAAGCTTCTAAATTATTTTCAATAGTTTGAGCAATGTTAAGCATCTCATCATTAGTAAGTCCTAATTCATCTCTAACATCTTGTATATCATCATTAGCAGCATTGAATTTATCTGATAATATTTTTGATACCATTTGTTGAGCTTCATCGAATCTTGCAGTACTTTCTGTAACATCGATAATATCTTTGTTAGCAAGTAAGCCAGCAGCAGCTAATTGTCTTTGCTGTGCCATTAATAGTTCTTGTCTTCCTTTAACTAATTGAGAACCTACAGCATTAAAGTCTGTTAAACCTTTTAAGAAATCTTTACTGTCTATACCTAGACCACTTGAGATAGTATCAACAATTAACTCAGTTAATGCAGCGACTTCTTTAGCATCTTCTCTCGAAACATCTCCCATGAGTTGTTCAAGAACACTTCCATCTTTTGTCATTTTTTTAATAGCTCTTTCTATATTCTGACCAGATACATCGATTGTAGCGACAGTTGCTTTCATACCTTTTTCTACATTTTTTTGGTCAGCAGTTATATCATTCTCTCCTCCAAAAACATTAGATATAAACGAACCTGTATCTCCAACAACACCTCCAGTTACTGAATCAATAAAATCATCTGTCTCTTTAAAATATTGAGAAGCAAATTCTTGAAAACCTATTTCGTCATTTATTTGTTGAAACAAACCTGAATACTCTCCTATAGCTTTTGAACCTATTGCAGCTTCTACTATATCTTCTACTGTAGGCAGAGCACCATTTTCAAAATCTGTAATTAGTCCAGTCATGCCACCTAAAAAATCTTTAGTGAACTGTTCTGGTGATTTACCTAAAGCTACTGCAGTTCTACCAAGTTGTCCTTCTAAATCTGGAAACAAAGAACTTAATAAATCAGATGTGGCATTTTCTATATTATTTTGTTTTGATACTATAGATTGTTCAACTTGCTCTATTCTTGTTTCTATAGCAGCTATTACAGTTGCATCTCCTTCATCAGTTAACTCTTTAGCTCTAATATTTTGTAGAGATAATAAGTCAGCTTGTGCTTTTTCAATTTCCTGCATTGATTCTATTAATCCCTGAGCTCCAGTGGCAAATTGGTCAACACCTCTACTTGCAGCACCCATTTTTTCAAAGAAATCTGTAATAACTTTAAAAACAGCTAAGAATTTTATAATCCTTCCTGCACCTTTTAGTAAACCAGTGAAAGCAGCTGCTACAGATTTTACACTTAATGAAAGTCCAATCATTCCTGCTTGTGCAGAACTTGTCAATGCAATAGTCTGAGGAGCTGTCTTATTGTATTCATTGATTCTCATTTTCAAACCCTTCATGTCATCGGCTAAAAATTTAGCAGGATTTCTTAACTCCATTAGACTTATATTTAATTTTTTTGTAAGTGCTCTAGCTTCTTTAATTTCTGGAGTTAATACTCTAAATGCTTTTGTTGACTGACCAAACTGTTCTGGAAACATTGAACGTTTCATACCTAATGGGTCATCCAACATATTTTTAACACCTTGTTTTGGACTAAATCTAAAATCTGTAATTAAACCACCTTTTCTAAATTGAGAAGAAGTAAATAATAATCTTTGCTGACTTGCTTCTAAATTCATATTGCCAGTTGCAGCTAAGTTAACAGCAGCTTGATATTCTAATAAATCTAAAGTAAGTACTTTGAAAGCAGTAACACTTCCCCTTGCAGTTTGTCCTACTGCAACAAGACCTAATCCAAATGTTGCTAATATTTTTGTTACTTTATCTAAATCCGAAAATGCGGAAGTAATGTTTATTGCTCCTGCAACAATTGCATTTAGTTGTGGCAAGAATTGTGTACCAAATTCTATACCTGCTTCATTCACAGTGTTCTTTAAAATTTGTATTTGAGAAATTACAGTACTGTATCTTCTTTCTGCTTCAGTAAGTAAAGCAGTATTTTCTATAAATTCTTGATTAGCCATATCCAAGGCAGCAGTAAGAAGTGGTACATCTTTACCACCCTGGTCTTGAACAGCTCTTGATAAAGCTTGTATTGCTCTTCTAGAACGTATTTGTCCTAGACCTAAACTTTCTAGAACAGCAACAGCATCTCCACCTTGTTTTTCAAATTCACCTAAACCTTCAATAAATAATGCAACAGCTCTATTTGGGTCAACTGCAGCTAATTCTTGAAATCCTTGTACAGTCAATCCAGCTCTATCAGCAAGTATCTGTAGCTTATCTCCTCCTTGACCAACTGCTCTATCTACAACACCAATCAATCTAATTATTGCTGTTGAACCAGCTTGTGCTGGCTGACCTATAGCTCTTAAAGCTGTAGCAAAAGCTAAAGCATCAACAGCTGCATTATTAAAAGGAGTCGAAGTTCCTGCAGTTGCAGTTGCAATTTGAGTTGCTGCAGTAATAATTTCTGATTCAGTAGTAGCAAAGTTATTACCTAATTTAACAATTGTTGAACCAAGGTTATCTATATCGTTTGAAGTAAGTCCAGTAATTTTTTGAAGTCTTGCTAATGATAATGCTGCTTGTTCTGCTGATAGGTTTGTTGCTACAGTAAGTTTCTGTATAGTGTCTGTAAACTTAACTATTTCGTCTGCGGCAATACCTAACTGTCCACCAACGGCAGCTATTTGATTTAATTCTGATACAGTTGCAGGAGAAAACTTTGATATGTTTCTAAGTTCTTTAGCTATGTTTTCAAACTTTTCTTCTACCTCCGCGGCAGTACCTGTAACATCTAATGTCTTTTTAACATTTGCAAATTCATCTTCGAATTGTGCAGCAGCTCTAGCACCAAATGCAAATGATGCAGTAAGTGCACCTCCTATACCAGCAAACGCAGCAGCTGATTGTCCAGTAGTTTTTCTGACTGCTTGTTGTGTTCGATTTGCTAAATCGTTCATGCCCTTTGAAACACCATTAATGGCGTTATTCATTGCATTTTTGTCGAAACCTACTTGTAGGTCAACTTGTATTTGTCCTGCTTTAGTAGCCATTAATTACCTTTGATTCATCTCTTTCATAAACTGGTCAACACCCATTGTAGTACGAGGTCTATTCCTTCCTCGTTTTCTATCGAGCTCCTTTTTCCACCAACCTTTTTCTGGTTGTGAAGAAGATGTTTCAGGAGTATATTCCTCATCATTCATGATTGCTTGATAGATTGGTGCAAAGAATATAGATTTATCTATTGGTAATCCATTTAGCAACAGCATAAATTTTCTCCAGCTTATATTTAAGGGATTCATTATGCCATAAAATCTAGCAAAATCTGCTTCGATTCCTCCCCATCTGTAAAATATTTCAGATAGAGAGAAAGCTATTTTGGGCTATCTTCACCCTCTTCTATTTCAACTTCTCCACCAGCTATACCATATTTAGTAAGTAACCAATTTAATAGTTCTTCTAATGCTGGCCATGTAGCTCCTTTTTCCAAAAGTTCATTTAAAACTTCTGCTCCAAGTAAAGCTTCAAGCCATTCTGGAATTACCGATGTAGGAACTACACCTGATTCATCCATATGTCTCATTTGAGTTAATATAACTTTTGCAGGTAGTTGAGAAGATAGTTGATAGTTTTTACCCATTAAAGTAAATTCTAAAACATCTTCAGCCTCTACCGCTGCATCAAAGTCTTTATAATTGTCAGCCACACTGACCTCCTATTTATCCATTAATTTTTAGTTAATATCGAATACTTCTGTATCATTCTTATTATCAACAATTCTGAACAAGTCAGTATGTTGTGATACACCTTTTGGTTTAAGTACTTTAAACTCAGTCGCGATAACAACTTTTTGAGGTGCTTTTTGATGAGCCATTGAGAAAGCTCCAACGTTAATTGCACGTGGAATTTCAACATGTCTATCTGCACCAGCAGGTCCGTCAACTTTTAATAATAATGATTTCTCATCAAAGTCATCAGTTGATGGTGGTATTAAAGAAGCATAGTCAGATGCATAGTTAGCAGTATCACTTGATGTGAAAGTACCGCCACCTAAAGCTATCTGTAAATTAGTCATACCAGCTTGAGCAAGCTCACCTGTTAGTCTAACTTCTTGTGCTGTCTTAAATGTACCAATTGGGTCAACTTCTTCTGCGACCATGATATCTTCAAATGTTTTATCCATTTCAAGAGTCCAGCCGTCTTCAGAATACCCAACATCTACCCATCCTGCAGCAGGGTCAGCCCATGCTCCAGAACCGTTATCAGCTGGAAAAGCTACATAATCGCCTGATGCATTACCATCATTAGCGATTGCTGCAACATAAAGTACACCAGTTCCGACAATAACTTCAGATATAGTACCGTTTGTTGTATTAGGCATTATTTATCTCCTGTTATTATTCTTCTTCTACTTCAGTATCTTGCAAGACACTGCCATTTTCAGCAGTCTCTTCTATGTCAGCTTCCCACGGAGCATCCTCAGCTTCATTGTCTTCCACTGGGGACTCTGAATCTTCTTCGATAAGTAAAGGATAACTTTTACCAGCTAAGGTCCAAGTTTTTTCCTTTAGTCTTTTCCAATCAGATTCTCCAATCTCAACCACATCATTCTGATTAAACAGTATGCCAGTTACAACATCTCTAGCTTGAGATTGCATAAACAAAGCATTCAGTTTAACCTGAAACTTTTTTTCTTTTTTTGCCATAAGTTCTTTCCTTATACCGCTCTATACGTCATAGCTAAAGTGAATGAATACCTACCAAGTCCTGTTCCAACTTCTTCAATTCTTGTTGGGAATTGAATAATGTCAAAACCATAAATCTTAGCTCTAGTATTACTATCACTAGTAGTTATATAACCATTACTATAGTTGAAGGCAGCCTGAATCACGGCATTTGATAAAGACATTGCTGTACCATAATCTGCAAAAGCTTTGTCATTTCCAGACCCACCCCATCTTCCTGCATATGCTTCCATAGGCATTAACGCAGATTGAATATGTGCATCACTTCTAGGATTTACTAATGCACCACCTGCTCTAAATAAAGTAAGAAAAGGTAGGTTAGCGCCTCTTGGTAATCTTGTAGCTATATTGGTACTACAAATATCAGTAATTAAAGTTTGTGTTAAAGCCCATTGGCGTAATATTATTTCTGCGTCTGGTGGTACTTTTTGAGTTTGGTCTTTCATTCCAGTCATGATTTTATATTACACCAAGTTTTTTAAGAATCGGGTGATTCAAATATATCTCCAAAATCATCTTGTGCAGTTGTGTCACCTTTATCTCCAAACTCCCAACTTTCCATATCAAACAATGATTCAGCAAGTATTTTACCTAGCAATGCTGCAATCTCAGCAGGTTCTAATACCATCTGGCCTACAGGAGCAGCTGCAATATTACCAACATTTCTACCTGTCTCTCTTTCTTTTAATGCTAATTGAAGTCCAGTTTCATCAATAAGCAAATTCAAAGCTGCTCTTCTATTTAAAGAACCACTTTTAACTCTATCTATAACAACATTAAGTGCATTCTGCCTATCTTTTGGACTTTGTAGATTGTTATTAGAATTTCTAAGTTTCGCACCCAAACTAACTACTGATTCACGTTTTACATTTAATGCTCTTGTGTATCCATCTTCTAATATTTTTGCTGTAGCTGGGTCATTAACATCTAATACTTGGTCTGCTAAAGAAGTAAGTTTGCCTTCATCATTTAAACCAATATCAGCTCCTTTATCTCCAACAGGTCCACCTGGGTCAAATCTTCTTTTTACACCAGATACCATAGCAATGTCTATACCATCATCACCAACGCTTGTAATAACTTCTCGGTATGAATCTCTAAAATTATCAGATAAATCACTATAGATTTGTGCGTTATCAAGAGGAGTTTCCTTATCATTTATTTTGCTAATTGTTTTAATATGTGAAACTCTAATAGCATTTAATATTTCTCCGTCTTGTAATAGAGCTACAAACTCATTGAATGTAGGCTCTGTAATTTGCCTTCTTGTTGAGTCACCTAAATCTAATGTTCTATCTGAGACTACACTTCTATTTTTAAAAGTTGTTTTTTGGCCTCTATAAAATTTACCAAAGTTTTGTATACCATCTATAATTGCTGCAGTTTGTATTCCAATCATATTTCTAAGTGAAGGATTTAAATCAAAAGAATTATTACCAGAAGCATCACCTAGAGCATAAACTAATCTCCTAGCTACTTCTTGAATTTCCATTTCACTTAAAGCACCAGTAAGTCCTGCACTAGACTGAGCTCTTATTGCAGACGCTACAGACTGAACTAAACTATTTACATCAGCTTGTCCTGTCATGAATGCTGTAATATTTGAATTAGCTGCTGTCTGAGGTAAAGCCATTCTTGGGTCAGCGGCTAAACCAGCACCTGACTGAATATCTCCTTGTCTTGTAATTGTACCAGGAGCTACTTTACGTGTAACTTTTTGACCAATTACAGTAGTCACTCCATTTTTTGTAAACTTTACAAAAGATGGGTCCTCAAATTGTGTTTGCTTTGCTAAGTCGGAAGCTTTAAATATTTCAGCTTCTTCAAAAATATCCATATCTGTTACAGTCTGTCTACCATAAGTAGCCATTCCTGCTCTTCTATTTCTATCTTGTATAACTATTTGTTGTGCTATATCTTGTCCACCAGCTAAAGATATTCCCTGACCTTGTAATGCTTTTTCAAAAGGTGCTCTAGCAGTAGCATTTTGAAATTTACCTTTTAAAGCTGCACCGCCAAAAATAGTATCATTTAAAACTTCATTTATTATTTCTAAATCAGTATTTTTAATAGATGATTGTAATATTTTATTTTTATCTAGTACAAGTTTGCCATCTTGAAACAATGCATCACCTGCTAGATTTGCAGTCTTTGCTCTTGCATTCAATTCATTAAGAGTTCTTCTTGTTTGCTTATCCATATTTATACCTTTTATATTCATAGAAATATCTTCATCTAAAACATCAGGAACGTTAGCCATGTTTTTCTTACCAGTTTGAGTGGCAATAACACCAGCATTACTTGCTCCAAGTCTAAACTTATTAGCTGAAGGTTTATCTAATCCAAATGCTGTAGCTGTTGCCCTTAATGAATTAAACATAAATAAGCTAGGAGTAAATACAAAATTATCTGTTCTATTTCTTAGTCCTCCTTGTTTATCTGTACCAGGACCTCCAAACTCAATTTGAAAAGCATCTCTAATTTCGTCTGCTGATTTAGACATTGGAGTTTTACCGCCAAATGCAACAGTATAAGTTAATAAAGTATCTGGGTCTTTGGTGTCTAGTGGCAAAGAATGAATAGCTTTTTGTATTTGTTGTCTACTAGGAACATAGTTGTGTCTCATTTTATTATCAGTAAATCTGCTTTGATGATATTGACCTTCTATAACAGGATGTTTCTCACCAGTTTTAACTGGTACTTTTTTACCACGTTTATCAAACTTTGAACCAATTGGTCTTTTTTGACCAGTTCTAGCTTTACGTAAATTTTCTTGTTCTCTTCTTTGAGTAGTATCGGTAATATTGTAACGAGCATCTAAGTAATCATTCCAATCCTTTATCTCATTATCAGAAAGACTACCAGCATTTATTACAGCTTTATCACCAACTTTATTTTCTGCATATCTTACATTTTTCCATTGTTTAATTGGATTACCATAAAGTTCTGTAATGTCACCTCTAATCAATCGTAAAGTTTGTGCCATACCTTTCATCTTCAATGCAGCTCCAGGTGTTTCAATAATGTTTTGTAAAATACCTATTACAAGATTTATATCTGTTCTACCATTAGGTAAGTTTTTAATTCTATCTTGTATTTCACTATGTGGTATAGATTTTAAAGTTTCAACAAATTCAAAAGCACCTTGAATTAAATCTTCTAACTCTTTAGTAGTAGGCATAACACCACCAAATCCATATAGAGCACCTTCACCAGAATTTTCTAAGTGTTGTTTGGTTTGTGTAAATACATCATTAAAGTCGTGTTGTGAAAAATTTTCTCTAGATTTAATTTTATACCTAGTCTGCCCTTTGCTTTTTTGAGCTTGAATATAAGCTTCTGCTTGTTCTTTAGTTTCAAAAGTACCAGCATGTGATAATGATTGAATCTGTTCAGGTTTACCATGAATAGTATTACCAACAATGCTTTCTTCTTTTAAAACATCAAATATAGTTTCGGGTCCTGCTCCTGCTAATTCACTTCTATCAAAAAGAAGTCTCATATCTGAACTACTCATAAGTGAATCAATTTCTTCTGGAGTAAAATCTTTTAAAGAATATGCCGATAAGACATTGTTATTATAATCACCGTCTTTATTTTTATTTACTTTATCTAAAGCGTAATAATCTGGAGCTGTGTTTATAGCTACTGCTTGTATAGATTTTTGTATTTTATCAAAAGCTGGCATACCTCTTCTTGCCATATCCTTAACTTTATTGTCAAAAGCATTAGCATTTATTTGAAAATGACTTTTTAAATCTACTCTTAATGGATTAGTAACTTTGTTAAGTACCTTACTTGAAACCTGACCTGCTCCAATTCTAAGAATACGACCAGCTAATCCTGGTACATCTGGAACAAACATGTTCATAAATTTACCAGTAATACGACCACCAATACGATAACCAGCACGACGACCAATATCTATTGATTCACCTTTCATGGTTCTTTTGAAAGAATCAAAGTCCTGTTTTCTTTGTAGAAAATCATAACCTCTATTAAGAAATTTACTTAATCCAGGAACACCAGCAGCTTTAGCAGTACTACCTTCTCTTAATATTGTATAACCTTTAGCATCAAATCCTTTTGCCTCTTTAATAGATTTGCGCAGTTTTATTCGCATTGGTTACTCTCTTAGCAATAAAGATAATGATTTGTAATAAACCCTTCCATCTTTCATTCTTGCTTGACCAACTGAATCTATTTCGTAATAATTTCCAGTTGAAGGTTCATAAAGTCTATCGGAAGATTTTACATCTGTTTCTCCAGGCACTACTGCACTAAAAGTTTTTGTTGTTGTATTTCTACCATCACGACTTTCTGATTCGCTAATCAAAACAAATCTAGTAGGTACATTGGATGCAACATCAGCCCAATCATTATTTTCAATACCTCTTTCATCAACAGCTGAACCAGAAGTTCTTTGTACAGTAACTTTATCTATTAATAGTCTTCTAGGAAATCTTGCTGGCATTAGACAAAAAACTGTCTTCTAAAAGGTGCCAGTAGTGTTAAGTCAGATGCAGTAAGTACTGTAGCAGCATTTAAAGACAGACCTCCAGGGTAAGATACAGAATAGTCTCCTACTCTTTGATTGTCTGTAAGTGTAAAATTTGATACATCAGATGATGACTGTCCTTTTATTTCTCCAGCTTCTTGTTGTGATGCGATAATTAAAGTTGATTCAAGAATTCTAGCAGCAGACCTTTCTGTTACAGATTTAAACTGTATTGGAAGTTTTGGATTATCAGAACCAGTTCTTGGATAATATCCTGCGTTATAAACTACAGTAATATTTAAAGGTCTTGCATAAGACCATCTTGTTCCAATTCTAGTTATTCGACCATTAGAATATTTGACAAAGTCTTTTGAGTTACCTTCTTCTAATGTTGTGTCATCTTCAGTTATTGATGTTATTGAATTTACTGGTAGATGAGTTAAAAATAAATCTTTTGTTTGGTCACCTGTAAATGTTTCAGTTTGAGTTGCTTGTTCGACATCGTAACCTACATATTCAACAATAGCTGCTTGAACTAAAGGAATAATATTGTTTGTTAAATGTGTCTCTAAGTCAGAGGATAAAGCAAACTGTACGTAATTTTCTACGTCAGATGCAGTACAGAAAGCCATTAGTTAGACCTCCTGTTTTACTTATCTTCTTTTTTAACTTTGGCAGCTTTGTTTTCTACTGGTTCCTGAGCTTTAGCTTTTGCTGGCTCTGCCTTAGCAGGAGCTTTTTTAGCAGGAGCTTTCTTTCCCCAACCTTGCTCTTTCAGCCATTCAGTTGGATATTCATGTCCAGCTTTAGCAATTAAATCTGCTTGACTTACAGGTAAGTCTGCAGCAACGCCTTCCCATAACTTTCCATCAGGGAGCTTCCAAATATTCTTTTCTGGTATCGTATACATAATAATTATCCTACCTTACTTCTTACGCTTTTTAGGTTTTTTCTTTTTCTTAGGTTTGTTGTAGTTCATGCCGTAGCCCATAGTTCACTCTCCTGTGATTATTCTTCTATTACCTCGTCAGTACTATCCTCAACCTTCTCCTCATCAGAAACTTCTTCTTCCTTAATTAAAAATTGTTCTAATTTTGCCTCAGAATTTTCAAAAAAATCTTTATCTCTTACAACCATACCAAATCTTTCTACTTGGTCTTTGGTGTCTTGTTGGTTTACGTATTTCATAAATTCTCCTAATGGTTTAAAGGGCGAATACAAATCCGCCCTTTAAAAACCAAATGTCTTGTTACATTGCTGTAATAGTACAGAATGCAGTTGGACGATAAATTGCAAATCCTAATCTCATTGTCAATCTGATTGCCAATTGATTCTTTGCAAAGAAATCGCTGTGACTGTCGGAAACAGCTAAGTCAACGCCTTCTCTCATTATTACTTGAGCAGCATCGCCTCCGCCGAATTTACCGACTAACATTGTTCCTTCAGCAATTACTGATGAAGTAACGACGTTTAATCCCCAAAGTTTTGGAGCAACAGCTTCACCGAATCCACCAGCAACGACAAACAATGGGTTTCTAGAACCGCTTGTTTCTACAGAACTTTCTTCTGTAACAAGGTCGTACCAGTCGGATGGGTGCATAATTATTGCGTCTGGTTCTACGAAAGCATCTTTTCTGATTTCAGTGATTGCTTGATAGACCTGACCGATTTTTCTTAACTTACCTGAATATGAACCAAATGCAAAGGTGTTAATACCTGATTTGTTCAATATACCAGTTAAGTTAGGAGCACTTCCTGAACCGTTGATTAATTGGTTATCCAAGTTCAACTTCATCATTGTTGATAAACGTGAGTTGACATATCCTTGAATACCAGCAACATCAGCTAACAACTCGTCAGTTACAGGCAAGAAAGTAGCCATCTTTCTGATGGATTCTGTTCTTTCTGTAAATGCTAAAGCACCTTCATTAGATGAACTAATGTCAGTAGACTCAGCAACTGCACCAGCGTTGTTGGTGAATGTTGTTTCTTCAAGATATACGTAAGCATTTTGGTTTGTTTGAATTTGGTCAAATAATCCAATAACGCTATCAGGATTTCTTAAAGCGGTCTCCAATATACCAGGAGCTCTTAGGCTCTCTGGTGCATAACCAGTTGTATTTAATGTTGTTTTAAATTCAACATTTGAATCTACACCTTTAACACCATTCTCATTATATGCATTATAAGCTTTTGTTTCTGTGAACATTTCACCAATTGATTTTGGTGAGTTTACTTCTTCTGCATTAGGAATAGCATTTACAGGTGCTGATTCGACTTCCATAGCCTTTTCGTTGTTAACTTTTGCTTCTTCAATTTTTAAATCATCAACAAGTCCTGCAAGTTCTGTGTTGTAACCTTTGATTTTCTCTTTGGCTTCAGCAGTGTACTTGCCGTCTTCTTGTGACTCAAAAGCAGCTTTAAGTTCTTCACGAGAATTAGCTATTTGGTCTTTGAGTTCTTTAATTTTACTCATTAACTTAATCTCCTGTGATTATATTATTCTTCGATTAAGTCAGCTTCCAAGGACTCAGCAATTAATGCTTGTCCTTCAGCCCAGAGTGTATCAGATTCTTCGTCGATTTGAACTTCAGCTTCACCTTCTGCTACTTCTTCTGATTCACCAACAGGTACAGCGTCGGTCTCTGGTTCAACAGATTCCTCTTCTTCCTGTGTTTCCTCTTCTTCAGTAACTTCAGGTTCTATGACTTCAACTTCTTCAGTAGATTCTACTACTGCTTCAGCTTCATCATTTGCATCAACTTCTTCAACAGATTCCTCTTCAACAGATTCTTCTGCTTCTTCGACGGCTTCCTCTAATACTTCTTCATTATCATTTCCGAATTCAGTTATGAATTCATCAACTTCTGCCCAAGCTTCCGTTAAGTCTTCTTGAACAGAGCGTAATGCTTCTGTAGCCTTCATACCTAGTTTCCTCCCGTCCTTAGCACGTAACATCGCAATGGCGTTAGCGCGTGCCATCAAGTTATTAAATGCAGCAAGCACATCTTTAACTTGTTGTGAAAAAGAAACCTTATCTTGAGTCTCTTCTTCAACACTTTCATCTACTTTGTAATATGATTTACCTTCAACTTCAACAATGTTAATTGTCTTGCCAGAAGTTTCTGCTTCAGCTAAAGCTTTAGCAGGGTCTTCATAAATATTTTGTAATGCTTTTTCAGGTTCGGGGTCAAGTAATTGGTCTCTGATATCATTAATATCTTTTGCCAGTTCTTTTACTTTACTTACCCACCAACTTGGAAGTTCAGCATTTTCATCTTTTGGTAGATTCTTTAAAATATCTTTCATGTCTTCAGCGATAGTTCCTAATGCCTGCATGACAGTGTGTTGTGGTGTGTGACCTTTTGGCTTATCACCATTCCCTGTTGCTTCATGATATTCTTCATGAGTTTTGCATGGCATAAAAACTTCTTTTCCGTCATCTGTTTTATGAGTATGTACACCAACAGCACATGAAAGTTTTTTAGACCTTTCCATTGCTTCACCAGGATTATCAAAGACATCCTTGTCTAAAGCAACCTTTACATCATCAGCTGGCTCAAAAGATTCATTTGTTAAATTATCTTTTTCTCCAGATTCTTTTACAAAAGCTTTTACTAAATCATTATTAGATTTAATTGCCATTGTATATGTTTCTTGATTAGCTCCAACTAATACTGGGCTAACTTCGAATACAGTTAAGCTCTTAAGATATCGAGCATCTATTTGCTCGTCATTACCTCTTTCTTTGAACTTACCGTGTTCAGCATCGTTAACTCTATATCCAAAAGACCATTGTTGTAACTCACCCATGTTCTTAACAAGTTTGTAAGCTTCTTGTCCTGAATCTGTATCCATAAAAAATTCACCAACAAATGTAGCTTTATCGCCATCTTCTTTGATAAATCCTTTTCCTATAGGCATATCCCATTTATGAGCCCAAACCATAGGAACCATTCCTGAATCCCATTTTGATTTGATTGCACCAGGTACGACAACATCGCCGTCTGAATCTAGATTATTGAATACAGAAAAAACTGCTGATACTTTTCCTTCAGATTCTTCATCAACCTGAAAGTCTATATTTTTAATTTCTTCTTGCATGCTAAATAAAACTCCTATTGTAATTACAGTTTTATATATTTATATTAAACAGAAGGTGTTGAATTTAGTGTCTTTTCTTTTGTAATATCTTTTATAACAGTTAACTTTGAAATTGGTTGTGTTACTTGCCTGTCAGTCTTTTTATGTTTTCCGTTTTCTAATATTGCCCATACAACCATCGTTGCTGTTTTATCTTGTCCATTTATTGAAGTGACTACTCCGTGAACAGTAGAAGGTGGGTCGGGGTCCTTATTGATTGACCAACTAACAGATTGCCCAACTCTAACACTTGATGCTTTCTCCCCATCCTTTTTAGATGAGAGTGGGTGAGAAGAAGGAAGCAAGTCTTGGTCATAAGGCTTTCTCTTAAATCTACCAGTCCTCAATGCATGAAGGAACCCGTTAACTCTGGCTACTCCCCACTGTTCAGGTCCTGAAACATTACCACGAACTGAACCAGGGTTTGTACGATAAGCACCTACACCTCTACGAAACACAGCAATTAAAGTTCTTAAGTTAGCCCTATGCTTAGGATTTTTTTCATTGTGTTCCTTAACCTTATTAGTTAATATTTTTCTGACATTAGCAGAAACCTTTTGTGAAAATATATCATCTAGTATTTCACTTTGTAATTCTAAACTTTTCTTTCTTCTTTCTCTAACAAGTTTTTTTCTTTCAGTAATAATTTTTTTCATAGCAGGAACACCAATGTTAGATACACCGCCCCACTTTATATTTGCTATAGTTCCATTTAATCTTGTATTACCTTGATGTCTTCCCATGTATCGTTCTCTTCTACGAACCCAATTCAAAACTGATTCACTTCTATCCCCAGCTTTGTATTTAGCCCAATTTCTATAAGCATCATTACCTGTGAAAGAAGTTGGTGGATTACCACCATTACCAGCTAATCTCCATATCTCTGGCCAGTTTTCTTTTAAATCTTTTGCATAACTAAATGGAAACTCTTTATATTTAGAATTAGATATTACAACTTTTTTATCTTCACCTGGACTTGGAAAATTAGTCCTATCTTTTTTAGGCTTTTCTTTCTTTTCACTTCTCCAAGAATCAGAATCTATTTCTTCTAAAACTTCAGCTTCTTCAGTAGATACTTTAATATTTTCTATATCATCATTTTTCTTCATGTTACTTAAAAAGGTTTCAGCTTCTTTTCTAGTTTTAAAACATTTAACAACTTCATTATCTTTGTGAGTAATTACACAATAAGAACCATTAGGCATTTGAGCAATATACTTTTCTTCTTCTAACCTTTGAGGTGATTCAACTATTTGTTGTCTTGTTGATTCTGGAACTGCAGCAACAGTTCCTAATAAACTTTTACCTTCATCATCTGGAGAAAATCTATCTCTTTCCAATAATGGTTGACCATCTGTATTAATCTGTACAGTATTTAATGGTCTTAGGTATATTTCATGTCTTTCGTCAGCATCCAGACCTACTACCTTTCTAGCTTCGCCGATTGTTATCCAACCGCCTTGTACACCCGTATTAACTCTTTTATACAAATCATCCATATCTTCTGATAAGGCTCTTACATTTGGTATATCAAATTCACAAATAGAACCATCATTACTAAAGTCTGGTTCAAGTAATTGATGTGTAAGTTCTGAAGCAACCATTTTCCATAGTGGTATAAGTTTTTGTTCTGTAAAAAATTCTCTTAACTCTCTTGTATTATTGTAAGTTGCTGAATCTAAACCAGCACCTAGTCCTGCTAATATTGCAGGTACACCTAATACTGCTGATATTCTTTCTTCAGGAAGTCTTCTTAATTCTTGAAGTTTCATTTGGTCTGGAGAAAAAGAAACTATATCAACATTCATAGAACCAGATAGAACCATAGGGGCTCCTCTGTTTTGTCCACCAAACTTTTGTTTGTATGATTCAGATATTGCTTCTGCTTCTTCTCTAGTAGGACCACCTAACGAATCATTTCTAGGAGACAGTACAACTCCAGGTACGGCCATATTGTGTAATAGAGCAGCGGACCATTGTCCTGCAGCCTCGTCTCCCAGAATCTCTCTAAGTACTCCTTTAAGAGGAGCATGACCTCTCCTATGGTCATTAGGGTCGATTCCTTGTCGGATATGCACTACATCTTCAACAGGTAATTTTAAATTCTCTCCACCTTTACCCTGTTGATAATATTCATAATGAGTTATCAGTTGTTCAGAGTTACCTCTTACTTCAACAAGGCTTGGCATTATAGGAACTAATTGGATTACTTTTCCATTTGCATTTCTATTCTTAAAAAGAAAAGCATCTCCAACTGTATTGATTGCTAAAACTATATAGTGAGATAAAAGTCCAGCTGACATAAAAGGATTAGGTCTTTTGTATAAACTTTCTACTGGATGATTATTTACGAGGTCTCTGTTTCCAAAAGAATCAGTTTTACTTACTTGAAGTAATGGTTCTGAAAACGCTGTTGATAAAACATTTAAGCAAGCTATTACAGCCGAATTAGCTGAACCATCTCCAATCTCTCTAAGTTTATCAGACTCCCAGAAACCAGCAGATGTGTTGTATCCGTATACAGATAAATCAGCACCATAAGTTTGGTTGTAACTAGCATTACTTTTACTTCCAATATCTCTACCTGCTAGAGCATCAAAAGCTTTTTGAAATCTATTTCTTTCTGCCATTAATTAATATGCTTCCCACACAACTCTCTTGTGCATTTCTTGAGCTCCAAGTGCAAGTGCGTCTACCATGTCATCATGCGAACCTAGTGGAAATGCAAGGAGCTCACGCTCTAGGTTCGGTAGCCATGGTGCTTCCGCTTTCATAAGTACATTTCCGCTCTCCATCCTAGCTGATAATGGTAAAGCTTTGGTTATTTTATCTTTATCTGCTTTCATTTCTTGTACACGATAACCTTCTCTTGAAAGCATTTGTGAAACAGTTTTAGATAATCCAACATTTTCTATACAAACATGAGTCCAATTATATCTTTGATACATGTTTTTAATTTCAGGAAATACATCAGGGCCTTCAACCTTTACTTGTTTTACATCATTAACAAATAAAGTTCCATCACTATGCTTTGCAAAATCTACTATTGCTGTGTAGTCAGAACTAGTAGCAGTAGTAACTGCAATATCTGCTGCACCAAAATGTGTTAGTTCAAGTGGGTCCCATGTACCACCACCACCTGACCACAAACCATTTTCTGTTTTTTCATAATACGATAACCAATGAGGTTTAAAAAGAGATTGTCCATCTTCAACAAACTCTGCTAAATATTCTTGTGTATAAATAATTGAACCAACTTCTTTCTTGGCAACTTCTACTTCATCAGGGTCTATTGCAGGGTTGTCAGTCGTAGCAAATCTAAATGTTTCCCAATTGTCATCATCTTCAGCCATTTTCCATAAATCATAAAACCAGTTATTCATTCCCATAGGAGTGCTAATAAATAAAGCTCCACCTTTTCTTTCAGTAAGAGTAGGTCTTAAAACTTCTCTCCATACTTCAGGTTTAACAAAAGCTGCTTCATCCATTACTAAGAAGTCCAAACCTTCACCTCTTAATCTTTGTGGATTGTCTGCAGACTTGGCAGCAATATATCCACCATTCTCAAATTGAACTTCCATATTTGCTAAAGAAACTTTTGGTCTTATTTCTTGAGGGAAAGACATAGCAGCAGATTCAATAGCTCTCCAACCAACTCTAGCTATTGAAAATGTAGGAGCAACCCACCAAGCTCTCTTGCCTTCTAATGCAGCTTGAATACAGAGTTGAACTCCTAATCTTGTTTTACCAAACCTTCTTCCTGCACATAGTACTTTCCATCTTGATTCTGAATTAGCTACTTCTTCTTGTGCTGGATGTAACAAAGGAAGCTTGGCAGAATATTTCATTCCCCTTCGTAATCATCCCAAGTTTCAAGTAATGCAAAAACAGTTTCTTCTAACTTATCTAATTCCATCACAACCATTCCATCTGATGTACCATCAGGCATTGCTACAAAAAGAAAAGGTTTATTGTTTCCTATGGCAGAATTATTTTCATCTGATTGTTGTTTAGCTGCTTTAAATTTTGTCCATAAAGATTGAACTTGTTTACCTGCTTTTACTTCTACACGAACATGACCTAACCAACTTTCCTCATGTCCCATCATTGAACGAAATTTAGTATTAGGTATCTTAAGTTTTTTTCTAGCAAGGTTTTGTTTTCTTCTACCTTTGTTCCTATTACGCCTTGCTCTCTGTGCGGCTTCACTTTTAGCAGGGTCATCTGGGTTGTATCTCTTTTGTCCCATAGCTACATTAAACCCTGGGCCTTTTTCTCTAAGCTTCCTTGATTTATATTCCGAATAAGTTTCATCATCTCGCATGTCGAATCCTGACATCCTACCACCTGTACTTTCTTTTCTTAGCCTTCTCATATTTTTGATATGAGGTTGTTGTTAAATTACTTGGGTCTTTTTCCCATTCTACATCAATTGGTGTTTCAAACATTACGTTCCTAGAAATTTGTCTTTGTGTAGGACTAGAACATTTAGGACAATTTATTTTTGGTTCTTCTTTAATTCCATATGTAACTTCAAAAAGAAATTCACAAATATCTTTAATGCATTTATGTTCATATCTAGGCATGGGGTAAGTATAGTAGTTATTTTGAATACGGCTATCCTATGGACAGCCGATGATGGGAGGAGGTCGGTGTGGATGCCGACTATTTAATATTAGCTGTTACGAACTTTCCTAGTGGTATTTGAGACTACCTTTGGATAAAAAATATTTAAATAATTTTCTATGTAAAAAGTTATGTCTTCTTGTAAAGGAACAATAAATTTTTCAACAAGTTGTTTTTCTTTAATCATTGAAACAAGATATTCTTTTTCATTTAGTATTTTTATTTTGAATCTGCATCCTGCGTATATAAAATCTTGAATCATGATTCTTTAAATATACCATAGAGGTTTGGTATTTCAGAAAAGGAATTCCCGCCTCGCAGGACGGGTTCTTAATCCCTTTGAAAAGTATTCTTACTATGGAACTTCCATAGATGATTACAAATTAATCTTAATACCTTTAAATAAATATCCAATCAGGTTTTTCATTTATACTTTGAAAAATCTTTGATAGCATTCTTACATCTTCAATAGCTGAGTGTGCTTGATAAGTTTCATCGAACATCCATTTAGCTACATCAACTTGACTATGTTTTCTATCTGGATACATTTGTTTGATTTCTGCTTTAGTATCTCTCCATTTACAAAGTGGTGGCATTAAATTATATTTCTCACATGTCTGTTCCATAACTATTTTATCGAATGCAAAGGCGTTGTGTGCTACAGCTGTCTTACCAGTGAGAACACGCTGCACTTCTGGGAACACATCTGTCCATTTTTGCAGGTCATCTCTCTTAATAAATTTATCAGGCTCATAACCATGTACTTCTGTAGCCCAATTTTTACCCTTAACAACAAAATCTGGGTGGGGTTCTATGAAGTAATGGTATTCCATATCACTAGATAAATCTATTAAGGCTAATTCAATAGGGTCATACCACGTCTTTGATTTAAAATATCCTAGTTCTTTGGGTGGTGTGTTGAATATATCACAACCAGTTGTCTCAAAATCTAGGATTACAAACTTATCTTCCATATTCATCCAATGGTTTGAGGCGTTTTATCTTTTCAGGTATCTCATAACCCTGTGTTTCAAGCCAATAAAACATTTCATGTCTAGTAAATGGACCTACTAACATAGGTTCATCATCTCTAGTAAGCCATATCTCCCAATACCAAACAGGTATCTTAGCTTTTTTTCTCTTGCTTTTGCCTTCGTTCTCGTCGAATAGCGCGTCGTTCACGTTCAGATTTACCACCCCATATTCCAAATCGTTCTTTTCTTTCTACTGCGAATTCTAGGCACTCCTCTCTGACATCACAGTCTTTGCATATAGCTTTGGCTTTAACAGTTGAACCACCTCTATCTGGAAAAAACAAATCCTGATTCTCTCCAACACAGTTTGCATCTTTATAAAATCCTGGGATTTCAAGTATGTCTGCCAGCGTCGCTATAGATACTCTCCCTTATTGTTAATTACATAGTAGGGAGTAAGCTAAAGACTTAATAGATTTAATAAGATATACAGCATAACCATCCTAAAGGGCTTTATTCTTTAGTATTTTTCCATCTTGAGTCTAGTACGGAGTCAAAAAAATTTTTTTTCTGGGT
>Ga0163111_10000488_pt1 | contig 23794 bp, 22 predicted proteins | sample CRUFie1St18metaG_FD_109645 | JGI IMG/M metagenome (GOLD analysis project Ga0163111, IMG submission 109645) | Marine microbial communities from the Costa Rica Dome - CRUD Field 142mm St18 metaG | ecosystem: Environmental > Aquatic > Marine > Oceanic > Photic zone | place: Costa Rica: the Eastern... | reverse complement strand
TTCGATTGCTCGATTTGTTAGTGTCAAGGCTGCTGTTAGCATGTTTGCTTGACTGGTTGAGAATTTTTGTTTTGTCATTTTCGTTTTGAATTAAGTGTTGAAATTTAGTTTAAAGAGTACCTCTCGACATGTTCGTATTATATTCTGTTGTAGTACCCCTACATTATGTATACGAATGAGCGAGTCTTTTCTCTCGGTTGACTTCTCAACTTTTTTGAAGTTTTTTTTCTTGATGGGATTAGTAGGTTGTTTATCAGGGGGTTACGGATTTAGGGTTTGAGAGACTTTTTTCTGAGATTTTTGTGATTGGGAAAGGGATATAGCGTTTGGCTTGGTTTCTGTTGTGTTCAGTTTCTGTCGGTGTATGTAAGGCTTCTATCTTTGTATATGTAGCTCCTGTCGGTGTATATAAGGCTTCTATCTTTGTATATGTAGCTCCTGTCGGTGTATATAAGGCTCCTATCTTTGTATATGTAGCTCCTGTCGGTGTATATAAGGCTGCGATCTTTGTATATGTCGTTCCTTTCGGTGTAGGTAAGGCTGCGATCTTTGTATATGTAGTTCCTTTCGGTGTAGGTAAGGCTACTGCCTTTGTATATGTGGTTCCTATGTTTGTAGGTAGGGGGGCTATCTTTGTAGGTGGGGGGCTTATGTTTGGAGGTTATTGTATGATATTTGGCGGCTTGATTGTTTGTTTAGTAGTGTTTGTGAATGCTGAGCGGAATGAATTACCCTTGGTGTTTTGGTTTATTTGGGTTTAGTATTCTCGTTCGGAGAGGAGTTTTATATAATCTGGGGTTAGTTTTGCTGGGAGTCTATTTTTGGGTAGGTCTAGGACTTTGAAGGTTTTCCATTTGAATCCGATTGCGACTTCGACTTCTTCTCCTATTTTTATTTCTCTTGCGGGTTTGATGTTTTGCCCTGCAATTTTTACTCTTTTTTCTTTACATGCGCTGGTTGCTAGGGATCGGCTTTTGAAGAGTCTGACGGTCCATAGCCATTTGTCGATTCTCATAGGGATAATTTGGTTAGGTGTTTAGAAGCAATATGCAGATAAAAGGGGGAATTCTCAAATTGTTGTTGTGGTGAGTGGTTGTGTGACTGTATTGAGGAAGTTTTGTTGAGGGCTTACGGGGGAATTGTTTGTCTAAAAATTGGATAATATTGGTATGGTAAGGCGTTTGTGTTTTATCTTTGTTCATGACATTGGCTATGGTACTTATAAAACACAATTATTAATACTTCTATGAAGAATTTCTTTTCTCTTCTTTTTGGATGTTGCATCCTTGCCGCTACTTCTTTATATGCTCAACAAACACTTGTCTCTTATGAATTAATGGAATCTTATACGTTGGCTGATGTTCAGGATTTGGCTGATGATTTGGGGATTCCTGATGGTTTTGTGGATTTCAACTATGGGGTTGATTTGTACAAGGTTATTTATATGACTCCTAATGTTACTAGGGATTCGATGGTTACCGCTTCGGGGGTTGTGGGGATTCCACAGGGATTGACTTGTTCTGTTCCGATGGCTAGCTATCATCATGGTACGACTGCTCATGATGAGGGGGTTCCTTCTCGTGGGAATACGGCTGAGTTGAATATTGGGATCTTCCTTGCTTCTTTGGGTTCGATTGCTTCTTTGCCTGATTATTTGGGGTTGGGGGATTCTCCTGGTTTCCATCCTTATGTACATGCGAAGTCTGAGGCAACTTGTGGGGTTGATATGCTTCGAGCGGCTCGTGAGCTTGCTATTGATGAGATGGGAAGTCGTTGGAATGAGCAGCTTTATTTGTTGGGATATTCTCAGGGAGGCCATTCATGTTTGGCGACCCATAGAGAGATTCAGCAGTTTCATTCGGATGAGTTTACGGTGACTGCCAGTATACCTATGTCTGGTCCTTATGATGTATCGGGTGTACAGGCTGATGTTATTCGTTCGAATGATCCTTATCCTGCGCCTGCTTATTTGCCTTATATTGTTTTTGCTTATCAAGAAGCTTATGGGAATTTATATAATGATGTATCCGAGGTACTTATTTCGCCATGGGATACTATTTTGCCTCCTATGTTTGACCGAGTAACTTCTATTGGGGCGATTAACAGTATTCTTCCTTCTGTTCCTAATTCGATTATGCAGCCTTCTCAGGTTGCGGATTTTGATACGAATGCTATGAACCCTTTGCGTATTGCATTGGCAGATAATGATTTGTATGATTGGACTCCAGAGAACCGTGTGCGAATGGTTTATTGTGATGGGGATCAGCAGGTTACGTATTTGAATGCTTTGGTGGCACGGGATTCTTTCTTGGCACGTGGAGTAGATCCAGCTTTGATTGAGACGGTGAATGCTTTCCCTGGTTTGGATCATAATGATTGTGTATTGTTTGCGATTACAGAGGCTTTGGAGGTTTACGAGGAGATGACGGATTTGTCTAATGGGATGTCTTTGGTGACTACTTCTGTGGCTACGAGTCCTGGGGCTTCTACTGGACAAGCGGGTGTTTCTGTATTAGGCGGATCAGGTTCTTATAGTTATTTGTGGAGCAATGGGGCGACTACTTCTTCGATTACAGGGGTTATGGCTGGGCCTTATTCGGTAATTGTGACGGATAATGCTGGTTGTGAGGTTGAGGCTGAGGTATTTGTAGGGGGCGTTACGGGTATTTATGATGATTTGGCGGTTGCGAAGGTGGAAGTTTATCCGAACCCTGCTCATTCTCTGGTTACGGTTGTATTGCCTGATATTAATTTGAGTGGTTATACGCTTTCTTTGGTTGATATTACGGGTAAGTCTGTATGGTCTTCTGAAGAATTGGCTGTTGGAGAGCATGCTATTTCTGTGGATAATTTTGTTCCTGGCGTGTATGTGGTAGAGTTGAGAGGGGAGCGTGTATTCCGCAATAAATTGGTAGTTGGTCAATAACCTTATTGATAATAAGGATGTACAGTGTCTGTGTTTGGTAGGTGTTTCTACGGGACTTTTGGTAGGCATTGTACATCCTTATATTATTGAATATAACGAAGTGTCGAAGTGGTTCTTTTTTTGTAGATTCGCTGGTGGCTATTGATTGATTTTATGTATTCCTAAGTAAGTTTGTATGAATCGGATTTTCTTTTTTTCGAGCTTGTTTGTGCTTGTTTTGTTGTATTCATGTGGGGAGGCTGAAGTAGCAGAAGATTATGGTGATGATCAATTTAATCGGCCTTCTCCCGAAGAAGTTGTAGATAGTGTATTGGAGGATTTGACAGATTTGGGTTCTTTTCAGCCTAAAGATGCTCCTTTTGCGTTTGTGAATATATCTTCAGATAATAAGTATGCAGTAGCGATGGTGATGGATTCGCCAGAGACTGGGGAGCAGGAGGCTTTGTCTGAGGAGGAAAAGGCTATACATGAGAAGATTTGGGCTATAGAAGAGGTTCAGAATTTGGCGGTTCGTAATCGTCCTCGTAAGATATTGGTGTTTACGCGTATTCATGAGGTTCCAGAGGAGGAGAGTCCTTATTATCGCATTGTTGTGCATGAGATGTATCCGAGTGGTATTCCTGGTCGTTATACGTATCGGGTTCATAGTGAGAAGGGTACGATAGAGATTAAGAATAAGTTGACGGGGGATTATGAGCCTGCGTCTTAGGGTATGTTTTTTCCATTAGCTTAGCTTCCCTTGGGACTATATTAAAAGTGTTTAGTGGGAGGATTAAGCAGTACCTCTCCCGAGGAGGGGTGACTGTCGGTTTGCCTCTCCCTTTGTGTGTGTGTTTATTTGGATTGGTTTAGTGCATATTCTAAAGAGGGATTGGCATGAAAGGGATTTTGTTTCGTTTGATGGTATTGTGTATGTTGATTGGAGGGGGAGGGGTGTATGGCCAAGGTGCTGAGGGTTCTTCTGTAGAAGATCTTCTAAGAAAGATGTATTCTAAGGTTGATGAGTTGAGTAGCTTGCGGTTTCAGTTGCGTAGCTGGGAGCGTATGGTTTCGGGTAAGACGTATTATGCGGTTGTGCAAGCCAAGGTTCAATATCATCCGATGAAGGTTTATATTTATCGGGAGTTTCCTTATGAGGGGATAGAGGTGTTGTATAATGAGCAGGTCAAGGTGGGAGATGCTTTATTGCATCCTAATGGCTTTCCATGGTTTAGTATGTGGCTTGATATTGATGGTACTCGTATGATGGAGGACGCGCATCATGATTTGTCAAAGATTGGGTTGCGTTATTTGGCTGATGTTGTGAAGGAGTTGGAGGATAAGGCGAAGGATGAGGAGGTTTTTGATAAGGTCTTTACGGACTTTGGGGAGGTTGTATGGGAGGGGCGGAGTTGTTATAAGCTTGCGATTTTAGACTCGTCTTATGAGTTGATTTCTTATGTGACAGGAGAGGGGGAGACTATGGGTTCTATTGGATCAAAGTTGAATATTTGGCCTTATAAGATTTATGAATTGAATGGGGGGGATCGTTTTGAGCCTTTTCCTAAGGGGACGAATTTGACGATTCCTTCGAATTATGCGAAGAAGGCGGAGTTGTTGATTGATACGGCTACTCTTGCGCCAGTGGTTGTGACGGTTTTTGATGAGAAAGGGATGCTGGCGAAGTATGAGTTTGTGGATCTGAAATTGAATCCTGGTTTTGCTCCTAATGAGTTTGATCGGGAGTTTTATGGGTTTTGAGTTGGTGATAGGTATACATTAGGCTTATTAAAAAAGGTTGCGGCTGTTTCTTCCAGAGGGGAGAAGCAGCCGCGATTATTATTGGTGTTTGTATTTAGGTTAGTCCCAGTTTTGTTTGCCTGACCATATTGTGGCGGCAATTATATGCTGGCAGGGGCCCATTCGAAGTTTGTTTCTTCGGAAGAAAGAGCATGTACATTCTGCATATTTTACTCGACCATCGGAGTCGAGGTGTATATGTGGCTTGAATGTGTTTTTGCCATAGACTTCGAACTTCATTTTGCGTAGGCCATCCTCCTTTTTCATGGAGAGTTGTTTGATTTTGTTGTCTTTAACGAGGCCAATTGCATATGTTAGTCGTTTGTCATCTTCAGACTCTTCCAGTTTTATGTCTTCTTGGAGTAGTTGTCGCCATCTGTATTCCCCTTTGATGTGGTCATACATTGCTCGGCCTTGTTTGCAGAGTTCTTGTAGGGCCGCCGTTGCTGAGGGGCGGGGTATTTGCGCCCACTCGGCGAATTGCTCTGGGGTTCCTGCGAGGTGTTTGACTAGATGCTTTTCGATTTCCTCTACGTATTTTAGTCCGTCATTGCTTGTAGAAGCGAGGAGGTCGAAATTTCCTTTTTGCGCCCAGTCATTGCTTGTCCAACCTGAGAGTCCTATATCGAATCGGTGTCCGTCGATTGAAGTGGACCAATATGATGGCATCCCTGTTCCGAGGAGGAGTACTTCTACCGTTTCGGAGTATGCTAATAGAGAACTTAATACATGTAATCTTCTTCTTCCCCAGATTCGGATTTCGCCTTCCTTTTCCCCTTGGTATATGTGTTTGGGTTCCTTTATTTCAATGTTCCAAGGATCGAGCACGATGGTTGGGCATTCTCCCTTTTTGAGTCGGAATCTGATAGATCTGGGGCTGACTTTTGTTTTGTTTTTGGCCAATACAGATAGGACTTCATTTAAGGTTGTGGAACTGAGGGTTAGTCTTGTTCCAGGGAGGGAGGAAGCTGATTGTACTTGAAGGAATCCTCTTACCCAACTTTCTGGGAGGTCAATCTTTTTTTCTACGGATGATCCTGCGCTTGTTGATAGTTCTACCTGTTCGAAGGCGACTTTAAGCCAAGCGGGTCTATATGATCTTACTCTGTATAGCTCATCGGCTAGTGCTTGGCTGAAGTCGATATTTGTGGTTCCGTAGTCTGTTTGACCGAAGACTTCTAGGAGGTTGCTTGGGACAGTTACTCGTCCATAGCAGGATTCGTCGAGGGAGAAGGCTTCGAATATGACTGCGTCTGGGTGCACGCTGATGACAGGATCAAGTAGGATCCACATGTCTCGGTTGTGCTTATATAGCCAATTGTAGTATTTTCTTCTGGCTTGCCAAAGGGTTTGTCTAATTGGTTTTATGACATCTTGTACGAGGGCAATTTCATTTTTGAGTGCAGCTTTTTCTTCGAGGAGTTTGGAATGTTGTTCTAGTACTTTGCCATATATTAGGGGGAGTTCTTCTAGGTATCGTTGGTATACCCATTCTTGGTATTTAGAGTAATCTTGGATTTTCGCGCGCCAGTCACCTGTTACGACCTCTCTTAGTGCGAGCATTATTCGGCCATATGCTCTGCTATTTTTGATCAATGCGTTAATAGAAACTGGAGGTCTTGATAGTTCTGCGGAGAGGTCAAAGTGCATTCCTTTGCTATCAGAACTAGCGGTACTAGGACGTGCGTAAGCTTGCTTTACTTGCATGTACTTTAATATTTAATTGGCCTTCACTTTTTAACAGGCTGTTTTTGTTGTAATAATGAAAGGTAGGTAATCTAGTTGTGATATGCAAGGTTGGGTTGGTAATTTTGCGAATATGATTGGATTAGGTCGATTACTTTTTTTGCATTTGTTTGGTTAGAATAGTGATTTGCGAGGATTTTGTTCCTTTTTTTGATCTGATTATCGTCGAAAGGGCGTTGGAATAGGCGATTTATGTGTTGGCGGAAATCTTTGGCATTTTGGGCTATGATGCATGCAGGTTCGAGTTGTGTCATTTGTACCATTTGGGGATTGACTATGCAGAATCTGCCTTGGAATAGGGCGTTTAGGAGCTTTAGTTTGATTCCTGTAGGTTGGAAGGTTGGTAGGGTGTGGATGTGTGCATCTTGAATGAGGCGGTTCATTTGGTTTTCTGGTAGGTTTGATTGGATGGAGATATGGGGGTAGGGTTTAATGGCGTTTAGGAGTTCGGGTTTGGGGTTTGCGCCTGCGATGATGAGGGGGATATTTGTTTGTGAAAAGACTTTGGTTATGAGGAATTGTGCTGCTTCATGGTTTTCAGGTACGCTAAGGTTTCCATGATAGAGGCAGTATTTTCCTTTTCCTACTTTTGTTTGTACGTTTTTATTTGGATGAAACGCAGGAATGTAGTGTGTTTGTTGAAATTTATGCTTGAGGTATTGGTGGTCTCGTGGGGAGATTGAGAATATGAGGTTTGCATATTGGAGTTGAGATTCGTATGCTTTTAGGAGTTTGGCTTCTTGCTTAAGGTATATTCTGCGGAATAGGTTGGATTCGCGTTGGGATAAGAGGTGGTAGTATTCCCATTCAACATTGTGCATTCTGACACATTTGATATGGTGGGTTAATGCGGGATGCGAGAGGAAGGCTGAGCAATGTAGGCCTTCGAATATGATGGGGCGATTGGTGGTTGTGAGTGCTTTTAAGAGGCGGTTGTTTTTGCGAGAGCTTATTATGTGTGGTATTCTAAGAGGTAGGGATTTCCATATGGGGGCTCTTTGGTAGTAGGTAACAGATGCGCAGAGTTCGGATAGTTTTTGTTGTTTGGGACGTCCATATTGGAAGCAGTGGAGGTGAATGTTTATTCCTTGTTTGACAAGGGCTTGTATCTTGTAAAAGACATCTATGACCCCTCCATAATTTGGCGGATACGGCAGGTCGAAACTTACAAGGTTTATTTCCATATGTATGGGTATGTGGGGAGGGAAGATACGGAAAATCGGAATGAGAATAAAAAAAGAGGCCTCATCTGACTGAATGAGACCTCCTAATCATTTATGAATCACTTTATTTAAACAACCGAGTTTTGAATACAATCATTTGTTGTGATTGTGTTCTTATATAAGACGATTGGGATTCGTTTTTTACTATGTATTTGTTGATTTTTTTCAACTTTTTTTCGATAGTTTTTTGACTAAGGCTTTTTTATAGGTGTATAGGTTGGCTTCTAGGCCTGTGGGGTATTGTTTGGGGGCTGTGAGATGCTTGTATGTATGGGGGAAGCTTGCTAGTTGGGCGATTGTGAGGTTTCGGGACTCATGTACTGAGGGGATTTCGTATACGAGTTTTCCTTGTTCGAAGATGGGCACAAGAAGTTCTTTGTATGATAGGTTGGAGCAATCTATTTGTTCTGTGTCTGATAAAGCTATATGTGTATTGTCTGTGGGTTCGGCTTGGTTATATATCATGTCTGCTACCCAGCCTTCTTCATTGAAGAACCTTCTGACTTGTTGTATGCCAGGGTTTGATACTTTAATGATATTTTCTGATAGTTTGACTTTGTATTGCCAAGGTTCATTGGGGTTGTCTCTAAGGGCTGCAACTTTGTAGACGCCTCCTAATGCTGGTTGATCGTATGCGGTTGCGAGTCTGGTTCCTACGCCCCATACATTGATTGTACCGCCTCTTTCTTTTATTTTGGTGATTTTGTATTCGTCGAGGCTGTCGCTGGCTACGATTGCGGCATTGGGGAATCCTGCTTGGTCGAGGAGTTTGCGTGCCTCAATGCTTAATTGTGCAAGGTCTCCAGAGTCTAATCTTATGCCAACCATTTCGAATCCTCGTTCGCGTAGCCATATTGCCTGTTTGATTGCTTCCTTTACTCCTTCTATTGTATCGTATGTGTCTACAAGGAATACGCAATTGTTAGGCATTGCTTTGGCATATGCGTGAAAGGCTTGTTCTTCTGATGGAAATGACATCACCCAACTATGTGCATGTGTACCTTTTATGGGAATGCCGAAGTGTTTTCCTGCAAGTACGTTTGAGGTTGCGGCACAACCTCCTACGTAGGCAGCTCGGCTTGCGGACAGTCCGCCGTCAATTCCTTGTGCTCTTCTTAGGCCGAATTCTAATACGGCTTCTCCTTTTGCTGCTAGGCATATTCGGGCAGCTTTGGTTGCGATGAGGGTTTCGAAGTTGATGAGGTTTAGGAGGGTTGTTTCAAGGATTTGGCATTGTATGATTGGGCCTCTGAGTCGGATGAGGGGTTGGTGTGGAAATACGATGTTTCCTTCGGGGATTGCGGCTACGGAACATTCGAATTTCATTTGGGCGAGGTATTGTAGGAATTCATGGTCGAATAGGGGCTTGCCATTATTGCCTGTTAAGGTTGAGAGGTAGGCTATATCTTCTTTTGTGAATGAGAATCGTTTCATGAGGTCAATTGCTCTGGCTAGTCCACATGCGATTGTAAATCCTCCTTTAAAGGGATGCTTTCTAAAGAATAGGTGGAATACGGCTTCGGTGTCTTTCATTCCTGATTTCCAGTATCCGTATGCCATTGTTAGTTGGTATAGATCTGTATGTAGAGAGAGAGAAATATTCTGGTACATAAGAAGATTGTTTGCTTGTTGAATTGGGGATTAAATGTCTTTATTAAAACGAAGAATCGCAAGGGAGAGATTATGCTTTAGAAATATTGTCATTTGGATGGAAATTTGAGTAGTTTTCATCTGATAAATTGTAAAATTTGGATGAAGAGTTGAATATGACTACTTTGGTCGTAGTTGCGGGAATGGAAATTTATACAATCCTGTAGGGCTATATCCTTGGATTTTATATGTGGTATCACTGATAATATCGTTATGAAATATCCTGTATTTGTTTATTTATTGGTTGGGTTGTTTATGTGTGGGAGTTTTTGGGGTTGTAAGAAGAAGGTGGAGGAACAACCAGAAGAGAATGTTGTAGTTGATAGTGTGGCGGCAGAATCGGAGGGTGTGAAGGGTAGGGATTTGAATCCTATGGAGCGCAAGATGGTTGGTATTTTGTCTGGCTACTATCGAGCTTTAGAAGCGGAGGATGTGAATGAGGAGAAGTATTTTGCTCCTAAGGTTCGGAAGTTTTTTGGTCAATACGATGCCGATAGGGGTACGATTTTGAAGACATTGGAAGAGGGATTTGGAGATGTGGAGAATCGTTTTGTGCAATTGGATACGAATAGTATTTCTGTGGAACTCGCAGGTAGTGAGTATATTGTGATATTTGATGGAGAGGTGAGCTATACGCGGGTGAAGGATGGCGAAGAGGTTCGGGAGCCTTTCCGTAATCGGATGGTACTAGATTCTGAGTTTAAGATATTGGAGTGTGAAGAGGCTCCTATGGATCGGAAGATGGATGCTGATGAGGAACGTGCGTATATGCGTGAGATTCGTCAGAATTGTAATTTGGCCTTGATGGCATTGGACAAAGGTCGTTATAAGGTATTGGATAAGATGGTTCATCCTGATAAAGGGTTCTATTATATCATTCGTCCAGGTGCTTTTGACATGGTACATTCTGTACAGAAGGCTTCAAAATTGAAGGAGGTTGATGAGTTGGTTACGGAACGATTTGAGAAGGCAGATTGGGATTTTGCTTTTCAACTTAAGGCATTGCCTAGTTTTAGTTGTGAGAATGAGTTTGAGGAAGAGGGAACTTATCTATCGGGGAAATTGGACTATAACCGCTTGGAAAAGGTGATGCGTGGACTGAATGATGCTGGGATGGCTAAGTACACAGAGGAAGATTTGGCTGATGCCAAGGCGACAGGAGAAGCAGTGTTGATGCAGTTGGTTGTTACACAGGTTCCTGTGTCTCTATACTTTGGGAAGATTGATGATAAATGGTATTTACTTATTATAGATGTAGCAGAGTATGATTGTTCGGCGTGATGGAAGTGTACGGTTTGTGCAGGGGTTACTCCTGTGCTTGTTACTGGCTATGAGTGGTTGTTGGCTATTGTTTGAGGATTGGGGTGGGAATGTGTCTTATGAGGTAGTGGAGGAGAAGGTGCATACCCAAATATTGTTAGACAAGTTTGCCATAGATACGGCTGTTCGAGAATTGAGTTCGAGGGGTATTCAAGTTCGAATGCGTTTTGATTTTACAGAGGAATTTACTGTAACGGATTCATTGGAGGATTATGAGGTGGCAGTTAGTTTCTTGCAAGGTGGTCAAGTGATTAAGCGAGATACATTTGGAGAGGGAGAGTTAGAGAAGGGACTGGTACAGGTTAAGGAGAATCGTACGATTGGTATTGACCGAAGATTTTCTTTTTTCTTTCCTGAACATAGTTTTCATGCCTTGAAACAAGGAGTGCAGGATTTAGAATTGCTCGTGGAGGGATATGCTATTTACTTAAAACCCATTTATCGGAATGTTGAGTTGGAGGATACGATTATTCAAGAGATTGAGCGAGTGGATAGAATTCGTGTCGGAGGGTATGATGTAAAGAAGCATGTGAAATTCGCTTATACGATTCCGCCTATTTATGAGGGGCAATTGATGCTTACTTCTTTTGCATTGGATGAGAATTCTATGAATCCTTCAGATATGGATGTACGGCTTTTTGGTTCTGGTTATCCTGATGTATTCTGGAGTTTGCGTTGCGGAGAAATGACATATTTCGCGTCTGAGGTAAATCGGAATAGTTTACAGTATAGTGGAGATGATACTACTTCTGCTTTTTATTTTGCGCCTACCGATAGTATATCGATTGTGGTGTGGGATTGGGATAATGTGGGGCGACATGATTTGATTACGGGTTGGTGGGGTAAACCTGACTTATTGGTAGAGAAGGATGGAGAGATGAAGAATTTACGGTTTAAAAAGATGAAGAATATGGAGATTCGGGCAGTACTAGGTAGTAAGGCGGTGAATTAAGATGAATGTTGTTTATTGGTTTAATCTATAACAATACTTATGCGTTTATTTGTTTTTTGGGTTTTGGCTTTGTTCATGTTTGTTGGTACGAGCTGTGAGGATGAAGGTGGCTCTAATGACTATGGAGAGCTGGAGGAAACTACCTTTGACTATGAGGGGATTCGAAAAGACAGTATTACCAAGGTTATATACCGCTTTTCGGATTCGTCTGTTCCGCCAAAGTTTCATCGGAGTTATAAGATTGCAGTCACGAAGAATACCATTATTGCTATTGTGGATGTATACGGGGATGTGATTGCAGATAAGGAGTATGCTTTTGATGAGATTCGGTTTAAGGAGCTGTTGGCTAAAACTGATGGTTTGCCTGAATCTGGTGGGAAGCTTATGAAAGGAGCAAGTGGAACTATGGGCTATACAGTGATGTTGTTTGAGGGGAATAAGGATGTGTATAAGCTATTTTGGGATAATTTGGTGGAGACTCCTAAAGGTGGGAAAGAGTTTGTTGAATATGTGAAGGGACTCGTACCTGATTTAGAGGCGTTGTTGGATACGCCTTATGAGGGAGGGGATTGATATTGTTGAGGATATATTGTCCTGAATAAAGGAATAGGCTTGGCGATTCTAAGAATGCCAAGCCTATTTTATATACTTTTGGTTCGAATTCTATTTTGTGAGGATTAGCTTTTTAGTGAGCTTTTGTCCTTGTGCAGTGAGTACTGCGTAATAGATTCCTGCTGGAGCATCTTTAGAGATCCATTCAACTGCATGTGTTCCCGCTACTTGGATGGTTGATTGTAGGGGAGCGTCAATTGCTTTGCCCATTACATCATACAAGGTAAGGTTCACTTCTGTATCTTCGGAGAGGGTATAAGAGAGAGTTGTGCTCGAAGTGAATGGATTGGGATATACATCAAAATCGAATAGGGCAGGAGCCTCGTTTATGCTTGCAATCTCCTGTATACCTGTTTCTTTGATAACTTCGTTGAGGAACTCATCTCGGGTAATTCCACTAAAGTCAACATCTCGGGTTTTGACATTTAGGTTATACGAAGAAGATAGGTCTGAGCCGTCTCCTGTTACCTGAATGTAGTATGTACCTGCTGCACGGTTATTTAATACTACGCTTTCATTGGCTAAACCCGCAAGGGTAGAACTTCCTACGTTTAATGCAGAGGCATTTAGGATTTGTAGGTTGAGGTTTTTGTCTAATCCTGTAAGGGTTACTGCAATGTCATTTCTGTCTGCGCTCACTTCGAAAGTATACCAATCATTGTCGCCTGAGCCACAAATGAATGCGTTTCCGAGTGTTCCTTCGATTGGGAGAGGTACTGCGGCGTTGAAGTTGTCGTTTGGTTCGAAGATATCTCCGCGAGCGTCTTTGACCGTGAATGTGTCAGAGGCGGTACATGCTCCATCTTCTACTGTTACGGTGTGTGTGCCTGCTGGAAGTGCAGCTATTTGGGTGCTTGATCCATTAGACCAATTGTAGGATGTGTAACCTGAGCCTGCATCTAAGGAAACTGTGGTTCCTGCACAGATTTCGCGTCCTCCTTCTACTTCAAATCCTGTAATAGGGGCTCCTACTGTCATATTGAATGCTCCTTCTGCAGTATCTCCTTGGCATATTTGTACGATGAAAGTACCACATCCTTCTACAACTAGGTCAATGGGGTAACTTCCTGCGGTTGTAGGAGTTCCTTGGATGATTACGCAGCCTGATTGCCCGCCTGGTATTTGGCAATTGGCAGGTTCACAAGCAAAGGTAAGTCCTGGGGGAAGTCCAATGATGTTTACGATTTCTGTGTAGTCAATGGGTACGGTTTGTACGCCGAATACACCTGTGTCTACAACGGTATCTTGGGGGATTACCACTGTAACAGTTAGGCTATAAGGCACTCCTACACATGCGGGAGGTGCAGTTGCAGGATAGGAGCCTGGAGTTGTGTATTGGGGGTCGGGGGTACAAGCTTGCCCTAGTGCTGTACCCATACTCATAGCGATTAGGCAAAGAAAGGTCAGGAAAAATAGTGTAATGTTTCTCATACAAATAACGATTTTTGAACTATCAGCATATGAAGATAGGGAATTTGCTGATAGAGAAAAACATGATTCCGCAAATATTCATCCTCATCTTACTGTTTCAAATGTATCTAATCGCTAATTTGTTTGAGATTAATGAGGAAACCATCTGTATAGAATCCGATTTCTTCTGGTCTACATTCTTTGAAGTTGTCTTCTTTCCAATCAATAGAGGGCTCTATGCGCTTTTTCGTGCCTTTGACGAATATATCAAGTGGCATTCTGAAGTCGGTTTCGTCTGCATTCCAGCGGTATCTAATGGTTGTACCTCCTTTTTCCTTTCGGAAGGAGTATTCTAGGGTTGGGATAGCTGTATGCCTGAGGTATTGATTGAAGAGATACGTATAATCGCTTAGGAGTTGGCGATTGAAGAATGAGATTACTTGTTCGGTATTGACGATTGAATGCCGATGCATTGTAGCGAAGTTTTTTAGGCAGGCAAACCATCGATCATCGTCATTAACTACATTTCTGAGGGTGTGTAGCATCCAAGTACCCTTATAATAGATGTCGGCAGCAGGCCAATCATCATAGTTGACATCAAGGGGGCCAAGCATTGGAACCTGATTGGCAATCTTATCCTTTTGGGTATTGAGGTATTTGATAGATTGTTCGTAATCTCGGCTACATTCGAGATAGATGGCCTCAGCGTAGGTGGTGAAGGCCTCATGTATCCACATTTCTGCATGATCGGCTACACTGATGCTATTGCCAAACCATTCGTGTGCGCTTTCATGTATGACGATGAAGTCGAATCCGAAGTCGTTGTTTTGGTAGTGATTGCCGTAAGCGATTGCTCCTTGGTGTTCCATTCCCCAATAGCTTGTTTCGACTATGCCATATCCATCGTTCCAGAAAGGGTATTCGCCAAAGTACTTCTCATAGCATTCAATCATGCCAGGGACTTGTTTGAAATGCTCTTTGGCTTTGCTTTCATGGTATGACAATACGTAATAGTCCAATGGGTATTTGCCTGATACATTCTCATAGTATTCTCGGATTTGTAGGTAGCTTCCAATGTATAGGGTGACATTGTAGCTATTTATGGGATTGTCTACATACCATACATACTTTGCGAACCCGCCTGGGCGTTTCTCAAAGTCTCGGAGTACTCCGTTGGAGATTGCCATAAGTGTCATATCGGGAATGATAACCGATATTCTCATGCTGTCGGGTTCGTCGGATAGGTGATCTTTGAGGGGCCACCATAGGCTTGCGCCAATTCCTTCACATGCGACTGATATGAGATGTCTGTTGAAAGCATCGCGTTCCCAGATGAACCCTCCATCCCAAGGCGGTTTCTCTGCAACCCTTGGAGTTCCGCCATAGAATACGGTGAATTCATGTTCTGTATCTGGGGCAATGGTAGACGGGAATCGTACGAATACGGCATTGTGTTCGCGCCAGAATTCGAGGGATCGGCCTCGGTACACGATACGGGCGATTCTCATATTGGCGAATAAATCGATTTGTAGGACATCGAAGTAGTTGATTGCCTTAAACCGAATCTTATTGCTTCCCGCAATTCGTTTTAGTTCGGGTGATACTTGTACTTCGAGGTCATAGAATGTTACATCATAGCAGCTTCTGAGAGGAGACAATTGACCTCTCAGGGTGTCTGCACGTGTAAAGCTTGTTTGATTCTGTGTAAAGGCATGGGTTAGGCCTATGATGATTCCTATCCAGACCAAGAGGATGTTTTTCACGCTACTGATGTATTTCATTACAAATCCGAAAACTTCTTCTTTCCTCTAATAAAATGTTGCCAGATGATGCTTTTATGGTAGTACCCGTTCGTTAGCTGTTCAGGTTTGTGGCTCTTATAGGTTTCGCGTCGTCTTTTGCGCCAGAAAGGAACCTCTGAGAAGAAAGTCCAATGTGCCTTGATGATCATCTTGATGGTAGCAAAGTCTCGTTCGAGCAGGGCTTTGGCTGCCCATACGCCATCAAGGAGGAGTCGCATGAATACCTTGATGAATAGATGTCTGTATGGGAGATTCTTATACATCATTGCCAGATGATTATGGGCATTTAGATAGGTTTTGCGAGGATTGCTCTTCTTGAGCGTTCCTGCGCCTACATGATATACAACGCTTTTGGGTTCATATACCACTTTATACCCATGGTTTTTCGCTCTCCAACAGAAATCAATCTCCTCCATATGTGCGAAGAAGCTTTCTTCGAATAGACCAATCTCATCTACTACCTTCTTCCGAACCATGCAGCAGGCGCCACTTGCCCAGAATATTTCGGGGCTATCATCATATTGGCCAATATCCTTTTCGACTGATTCGAATATGCGGCCTCTACAAAAAGGGTAGTAGAATTGATCGACGAATCCTCCTGCCCCGCCTGCATATTCGAATGTATCCTTTTGGTCGAACATGAGTAGTTTGGGTTGGATGGAGGCAATCGTTTCATCTGCGTCCATTCGGGCTACGAGAGGTTCTAGCCAATTGGGGGTAACCTCCACATCTGTATTGAGCAAGACAAAATAAGGCGTATCAACCGAGTCCATTGCTCGGTTATTTCCTCCTGTAAATCCGTAATTATCGTCGAGTATGAGAAGCTTAACTTGTGGGAACCTCTTCTTGACAAAAGCGACACTATCATCCGTTGAGCCATTGTCGACGAGTAATACTTGGTAAGATGTATAAGTCGATTGTAAGACAGAGGGTAGAAACTTTTCTAGCCAATGCTTGCCATTCCAGTTTAGGAGGACGATGGTTACTTTCTTCATATTTGCCAAATGGCTTCCCTTAGCTTATCCCGAATTTACTGAGATCTAGGCCGCCTATATTAGGGAGTAGCCCTTTGGTAGCTTTTTCCATCTCTTGTTTGCCTTTCTCTTCTGCTCGGCTGAGCGCACGGTTTACAGCTGCGGTGATGAGATCGGCCATGATTTCGGGATCATCTTTGTCAATGATATCAGGATCTATTTGGATTTTGAGTACTTGGCGGTTTGCATTCGCTCTGACCCTAACCATCCCTCCTCCTGCTTCTGCTTCTACAATGATGCCATCCAATCGACCTTTGGTCTCTTGGAGTCGGGCTTGCATCTCTTGTACTTTTCCCATCAAATCAGAAAAATTAAACATATCTCCTTCCTTCTTAATTGTCTCTTCCTATAAATGCGTAATTGCTAGGACGAAGGTACGCAATTCGCCCTAATAATTTAGGGCAAATCTCAGGTTGTCGGATAAATGTAGCGGATTGCTTATGTGCTTAAGGGGTTATGATGATTCGTTGATGGAATCTTTCGCCCGATATGAGGGTTCCTTCTAGTATGTAAATCCCTTTAGACCAATTAGATGTGGGGATACTAGGAGGGAGGTGATGATGGAACTGGGCAATGCTTCTACCACTTATGTCCACGACTTTAAGACTACCCCAATCTGAAGGAGGGATAGGTGAGTGGAGTTGGATGGATTGGGTTTGGGAGTTGTGGAGAGCAATGATATGGGGAGCGATATAGCTTTCGCAGAAAGATTCGAGTATGTTAGAGTAGGTCGTTGCTCCATTGATGTCTACAAAACGGAGTCGATAGACATGAGGTTTATTGGGAGGGCTAGGGTCGGTGTATGTATATTGGGCGAATTCTTGGTTAAGGGGGACGTTGATTCGGTGAATTTCCTCGAATGTTTGTCCGACAATTGCCCTTTCAATGGCCGTGTATGCACGTTGGTAGGCATTAGATACTGTCCAATGGAGCTCAGGCTGGGTATTATTGCACAATAACTCAAATGAAACTAGGCTAACAGGCAAGACCTCATCTGTTATGGTTCCGAACTTTGCCACAAAAGCATTGCTGAAATTGACCGTAGTAAGGGTAACGATTCCTGTATCAGGTTCGAAGTCGGCGGTTAGGGAGAAGTCGCCTGCCATGTGTATTGATCCTTGGGGACTCATGAGTAGGTCACGGCCTGCATCGGGGCCTGGTCCGCCTATTGCGCGTACCCATTCGAAATTGCCTAATTCATCATAGAGGGCAAAGAAGATATCATCTGATTGGTTGGTGCTAGTGTGAGTTGTACTATTAGAGGAAGGGTCAAAGTCGGTTGTACCTTTGAACATTCCTAGTACAAGAGGGCGTTCTAGGGTATCGAATGTCATGCGGTTGATACGGCAATCTTGGGTTCCTTCAATTGCATTAGCCCAAATGAGGTTGGCATTCTGGTCGTACTTTGCAAGGAACGCATGCTGTAACGTATCGCTTCCAAGGAGAGAGAAAAGGAGTGGGCTAGGGGCAAAATCGGCTATGCCGTGGAAGTATCCTGCAATGTATACCTCACCTAGGCTATTGACCGCGAGGGTGGTACAATCATCAAAGTCACTCGCCCCAATTTGACCTGCCCAAATGTAATTGCCAGCTGAGTCGTATTTGGCGAAGAAGGCGTCAAAGCCCCCATTCGATGTTAAGAAGAACGCTTGGGAGGGGTCGGGGTCGAAATCGACCGTTTCGTTGAATGTCCCTACTATATATATATTGCCATCGGGGGCAATGTCAATTCCTCCTCCTACATCAAAGCCTATTCCGCCATAGTGATTGGCCCACACGAAGTTGCCGAATGGATCATACTTAGCGAGAAAGAAGTCTTGGCTACCATTGCTTGTGATAGAATAAGTAACAAAGGGATTGGGGTTTAGGTCAATGCTGTTGTAGAATCCGCCTGTGATGTATATGTTTCCATAGTCATCAAGCTTAATGTAGGCTCCTGTATCAATTCCTCCCCCTTCGATTACCTTGGCGAATATGAGGGTTCCATCCTTGTCATACTTCGCAAAGAAAATATCCCTTGCTATGGTGCTATTGCCTAGTACGGTGGGTATCCCCCAATCAAAATCGACTGTATCTTCAATATATCCCACAATATAGAGATTTGCACTTGCGTCTATGGTCATGTGAATGCCTGCGTCTTGGATTCCACTGCCTAGGGATCTTGCCCAAATGAGGTCTCCTCCTGCCTTATACTTGGTCAAGAATAGCTCTTGGCTCCCTGCACTATATAGGGTATCATTTCCTGTGGGGGAATCTACAATCCCTCGACTGAAGAAGCTCCCAAGCGTATATACATTGCTTTGGGCATCTATTTGGATGGCATTTCCTTGGTTGTTCCACATTTTATTATCATCTCCTAGGCCTCTTGCCCAAGAGAGCTCTTGTGCGAAGGAGGAAAGGGAATAGATGAGGAGTATGGGAAGTAGAAAGTTTTTCATAGGTATAGCGGTTTTCTCCTAGGTAATATACATAATCCTAAGGGAAGGATTGTATCTTTGGGTGAATATTCACTGATTAAGGATTGAAATAGTATGAGACAATATAGATGGGGGTATGGCCTTGCCCTATTATGTGTGTGGCTTTTACAGGCATGTGGTGGTGGAAATGAACGAAACCCTCAAGCAGTTGTGCAGGCCTTGTATAAGATGGAGTTTATCACAGAAGCGGGGAAAGCGGAGTTGAACAAAGTATTGTCAGGGGAGGCATCTGCTATTGGGTTAGGGAGCAATGGGATAGCCGATTCATTGGAGGTTCCTTCGTCTAAGGATGCCTTGCTAGACTTGATGTTTGAGGTCGAAGCATTGGCACAAGTAGAGAACCCGCATCAAGCAACCTACAAAAGCTTTTTGGGTAAACGTTGGGTAGAGATGATTATGAAACCCGAGAAGTGGGCAACCTTAGATAAAGAGGCAAAGCAGGCCTTTAAGGCTAAGTACCTTCGCCTGAGTATTGATATACAGAATACACATATATGGGCAGAATTGATTCGAAATGATTTGGATGATTGGATACATGAGGAGGGCTATCTTTCTATGTATTTGTTTGAGTATATTCGCCAACGAGAAGCCTATTATCAAGGTCCTCAATAAACAATTGGGGGCATTCTTCTGTTAACTTCCCATTATTTTGAATGGCAAATCCCTTTACTATGGCAAAAGCAGACGGCCTTACAGGCATATTATTGATCAACTTGGGCACCCCTGATAGCCCCCAAACGGCAGATGTTCGTAAGTATTTACGTGAATTCTTGATGGATTGGCGGGTGATTGATATTGCGCCTATTCCTAGATGGATGTTGGTGAACCTGATTATCGCGCCTACACGTGCGCCCAAGGTTGCGAAGGAGTATGTGAAATTGTGGGATGATAAAAGGGGGATGCCGCTATTGTATCATGGGATTAGTGTAAAGGAGAAGTTACAGGCACGTTTGGGTGGTAAATATGTGGTAGCTCTAGGGATGCGGTATCAAAACCCAAGCATTGAACAGGCACTCAACGAATTGAAGGCAGCTAAGGTCGGTAAGATTAAGGTATTGCCCTTGTTTCCTCAATATGCCTCTGCTACTACGGGTTCGGCTGTAGATAAGGTGATGGAGATTGTGCGGAATTGGCAGGTGATACCCGATTTGGAGTTCATTCAGAGCTTTCATACGAATCCTTCATTCATTCAATGCTTTGTGGACTTGGGTCGAAAGTATTGGGAGCATGAGGAATATGATCATGTTATCTTTAGCTATCATGGATTGCCTGAGCGGCATTTGAAAAAGATGGGAGCCGATTACAATAAATGTTCGTATCCTGATTGTAAGGGGATGTGTGCCAAGGGAATGCCCGAAAATCACTATTGTTATCGTTCGGCTTGCTATGAGACCTCAGCATTGATTGCGAAAGAATTGGGTATACCCGAATCTCAATACACTGTTTGTTTCCAATCTCGTTTGGGCAAAGACCCTTGGATTCAGCCGTATACAGAGGATGTCGTGGAGGAATTGGCGAAGCAAGGTGTAAAGCGGGTATTGGCTTATTCTCCTGCTTTTGTAGCAGATTGCTTGGAGACGACCTTGGAAGTAGGGGAGGAGTATAAGGAGCAATTTGAGGAGATGGGAGGAGAGCATTGGCAATTGGTGGAAAGCCTGAATGATATGCCTGAATGGATTGATACCCTGATGGATATCCTAGACGTACAGGGGGAGAAGGTGGCTCTATAAAGGAGGCGTGAGGATGCTGTAGAGGGAGATGCCGTTGGTGTCTTGGATGGCAGATGTAGTTGTTTGAAGGTAAGCCTCTTGCATTTTCGACCATTGATAAGCCTTTAGTTTGGGGAATTCGGTTAGGGGTGGTGGAGGTTGATGCTTATATTTGTATAATTGTGCCAATTGGGAGGGGAAGACTACATGTTGGGTCATTTTCTTGTTTGATACCAAAGAAGTATATATAGGCAATACTTCTGATTTGACTAAGGTCAAAGGTTGGGAGGAGAGAGAACGTTCGAATTCTACGAATAATATCACCGAAGCATTGGTATAAGGCTGAAACTGATGGGCAATGAAATTGCCTAATGAGTATGCTAATACCCCTTTATGGGTGCGAGGGCTATTGTGATTGACCTGCATAAGGGGTTGTAGCACATGTGGATGTTCGCCTATGACCAAGTCGGCTCCATGTTCGAATGCCCAATTGGCCCATTGCTTTTGAGATTGATTGGGGGTACGCTCATACTCTTTGCCAAAATGATAATGTACAATGATGAGATCGGGGGATAGGGCTCTGGCTTTGGTAAGATCAGCTTCAATCTTCGACTTACTAACGCGGTTAATCCATCCTTTAAAGGCAGAGGGTTTGGACGAATTCAAAGGATCTGTATAGGCCAGTACAACCAAGCGCAGGTTTTGCCATTCGAACACAGGAATAGCCGAATTGCTATCCAAGGAAGCATAGCTACCTGCATGTTGTATCCCCACCGAATCCAATACAGATAATGTCCGTTTGATGCCATAATGCCCACGGTCTGCTGCATGATTGTTGGCCGTAAACACCAAGTCGAAACCTGCTTGCTTCAAGGCGGTTGCATAGGAATCGGGCGAATTGAAGGCAGGATGCCCCGAGTACTGGCGGCCATCCTCCCGCCCAGCAAATACCGTTTCGAGGTTTCCAAAGCAAATGTCTGCCTCTTGCAGGTAAGGTCGGATGTATTCGAAGGAAGGATTGAAATCGTATGCTCCTGTTGGGGTTTTTGCGTATTCGTATTGCATTTGATGGCACATGAGGTCTCCTACAAATGCCAATCGAAGCTTTGTCTTCCGCACCTCAGGTGCAGCAGAGGTATCAGGTAGTGCTTCCGAACGGTAACTTGGGGTGTAATTGAGGGAGCTACCGCTTTGCCAAGGAAGGTATTCGCAAGCAGGACTGAATAAGTATACGCAAAGGAATATGTGTAATAGGAGCGGATTGGATTTCATTACCCTAAATATCGTTCCTTAATTACGTTTATATGATGGATTTCGTGTCCTGCGATGATATATAACAATGCTCTTACGGATAAATCGGATTTATTGGCCTTGCCCAGTTGAACAAAGTCGTCTTCCTTGAAGCTTCTTGCAAGCGATAAGGTTGCGTCTCGAACACATTTGTACATATCGAGCAATTCGCTCATCGGCATCTCATCGAAATTGGCAACAGGTACGTAGGCATTCTCATCGAATCCTGGAAGTTCGGTTGTATCGCGTCGAGCAAAACGCATAGCTCGATATGCCATTACCCGTTCGGCATCGGTTAGGTGTCCTAATATCTCCTTGATTGACCATTTATCAGGTGCATACCGAAGGAGTACATGTGATAGAGGAATCGATTGGAAGAAAGCAACGGTTTGGCGCTTGCCCTCTAGAAGGAATTCGAGGGGATTCTCTCTTTCTACCTTGGCAATATAACCAGCATAAAAGGGCGCGTATTCATTTGAAGAAGGTCTTGGCATAAAGTGATGAATTTGATGTGTAAATGTGTCTGAAATTTGTGTATATGCAGACAAGGTAAGGCTTTTTTTAGTAGAAAACATGGCAATATACGGGTACTTTGTCCTATCTTTATCAAAGAAAGGTTTTGCCTTTTTCTAGAAAAATCGTTTCATAAGGTGTAGGAACGAAAGAAGGATATATGCAAAAAGTGGTATTTATTACAGGAGCTTCGTCGGGTATAGGGGAAGCATGTGCAAAGCTGTTGGTGAAACATGGGTATCGAGTGTATGGAACGAGCCGAAAGTATTTCTCGGATCGTTCGTATAATATGGTACAAATCGACGTGACGAAGTCTGATTCTGTAGAATGGGCAATAAAGACGGTGATTGAGAAGGAAGGCCGAATTGATGTGTTGATTAACAATGCGGGCTTTGGATTAGCGGGTGCTGTAGAGGATACGTCCATAACGGAGGCGAAAGCTCAGTTTGAAACGAACTTCTTTGGTTTATTGCGTGTTACGAAAGAAGTATTGCCGCATATGCGCCGCCGTCGCAAAGGTCTCATCATCAATATTAGTTCTATTGGCGGATTGATTGGGTTACCTTTCCAAGCTCTCTATAGTGCAAGTAAGTTTGCAGTGGAGGGATTAAGTGAAGGCTTACGCTTAGAATTGCGTCCTTACAATATTAATGTGGTGCTTATTGAGCCAGGAGACGCGCGTACCAAGTTTACTAAGAACCGAATCTTATCGCGTAAGGCTAAGAGAGAAGAAAGTCCATACTGGGATCCCTTTCATTATGCCCTAAAAGCCATAGAAAAAAGTGAGAATGAGGGGGCCTCACCTTCAAAGGTTGCGAAGAAGGTATTATGGGTGATGCGAGCCAAGAAGCCTGTGCTTCGGTACAAGGTAGGGAGTACCTTTGAAATATGGGGATCGAAGTTGAAAGGAATGTTACCCTACTCTTGGTTTGAAAGAATCATGGATCGCTATTACTACGATGATGATGACGACGATGATTGATGAATGGAATCCCCACCTTAAACCTTAAACTGTTTAGGTGTGCGTGTAAAATAGAGATGTGTAGTATGTAATCTATGGATTGCCAGTGCGACGAATGATAACTTACAGATGTAAACTGTAGTCAGTCTTATACTAATTCTTACTGAAACTTGATATTATATTAAGTAACGTTTAAGTACCATATTCCCCGCTGGGTATTCGAAGGTCAAACGCTTGAGTACCGTATTCCCCGCTGGGTACTCGAAGGTCAAGCGCTTGAGTACCGTATTCCCCGCTGGGTATTCGAAGGTCAAGCGCTTAAGTACCGTATTCCCCGCTGGGTATTCGAAGGTCAAGCGCTTAAGTACCGTATTCCCCGCTGGGTATTCG
>Ga0163111_10000487_pt1 | contig 23814 bp, 18 predicted proteins | sample CRUFie1St18metaG_FD_109645 | JGI IMG/M metagenome (GOLD analysis project Ga0163111, IMG submission 109645) | Marine microbial communities from the Costa Rica Dome - CRUD Field 142mm St18 metaG | ecosystem: Environmental > Aquatic > Marine > Oceanic > Photic zone | place: Costa Rica: the Eastern... | reverse complement strand
TGTGTATTGTAGTAACTACCTTTGATAGCAACTAACTCACTTCCATATTCTCCACCGATTTCGAAAGATGTGAATTTCTCATTATCTGGATTCTGTGAAACATTTCCATCATAGTCAATCACATTATCTAAGATTGGTGGTTTTTGAACATACCCTAAATTAGCAAATGCTGATAATCTGTCATCAAGATTATATCTAGCACCACCCTTTACTTGAAAGGTTGTGATAGATGGAGCTTCAACAAAATTATCAATTTTGTTTCCATCTTCATCTACATTTAGAGCAAAATGGTCTTCGTAAGTATATCCAATAGTGGATACACCACCCATACCATAAAGGTTTAGTTTCTCACCAGTATAACTACCTTGTAAGAAAGCACCAAACCAATCGACAGTTGTTTCATTGTGATAGGCGATAATATCACCTAAACGAACTACTTTACCATCAGGTGCGTTATCATCGGCGAAATTTACATAGTAGTCTCCACCTAATAAATCACGAACCTCACGGGCGTGTTCAATACCAGCAGTTCTCCAATCGATACCAACTTGAACTTCAAGTTCGTCTGATACATCATAGTTCAATTTAGAAATCAAACCATATGTGTTCTGACGATTGATTGAGTTACGAAGAATACCTGTTGAACGATTTTCAACATCAGACCAAGCAGAATCTACATTAGAAGAGTTCTGTTCAATCTCAGCATTCCAATCCCACATCCAAGGTGAACTTGCGTACCAAGGTTCTCCTTCGACTGCAGGTTTTCTACTGACACTTCCATAAGTACCAGTACCACCACCTGAACCACCACTCCAATATAATACTGAAGATAATCTCATATCATCATTTATATCATAGAAATGGTTTAGATTTACAAGTGGTTTATGAAAGAAGTTTTCTCTTTCATTCAACAGATTTGGATTGTACCTGTCTGTTGTATTAGCACCATACATATACCAGTATTGTTTACCTTTATATGATGGGTCTACAGGTGCCCAATTCTGATTGAAGAACCTACCAGCTTCAGTTTCAAACTTCTCTCCCTCAACATAAGCTGAATCATTGTATCCATCGATACTTCCAGCCAACTCTTGAGAATAAGTAGCTATGTTCTGTTTGTATAGGTTCTGTCCGTGTCTTTGTGGAGCACCGATTGCATATAACTCGAATCTCTGTTTATCTGATACAGCATATGATGTACCTAAATAATAAGCCCAAGCATCTGTCCAAGTACCGTCAATCAAACCGTCACCAGTTTTACGAACAATTGTACCACTAATTGCCAACTTATCATTTATTAGACCTGAGTTATAATTCAAGGTAGATTTTAGAAATCCACCCTCACCGACTTCTTGTTTGAACTTCCCACCTTTTTCGTGAGCAGCTGGGTCGGTGATAATGTTCATCGTTCCACCAATTGATGGTGTAGCAAGATTCACGGCTGATAGACCTCTTTGCATCTGAATTGAGGAAGTAGCATCTCCTACTCCATCCCAATTAGACCAATAAACCCATCCGTTCTCCATATCGTTTTGGGGAACTCCGTTTATCATTACTGCGACATTTCGTTGGTTGAATCCACGAACATTAATACGGGCATCTCCCGCACCTCCACCTTGTTGAGTTGCATATACACTTGGTGTTGTGTTTAGAATCATTGGAATATCTTGAGAACCTAATCTCACTTCCATTTCTTCTTTACTAACCGTAGTATAAGCAACAGGTGTAGTCTCATCTGCACGAGAAGCAAGAACTTCAAGTGCTGTGAGAGCAACCACATCAGTTTCTAAGTCAAAACTGACACTTCCAACTATATCACCAATCTCAACTGATTGAGTTTTGGCAACATAACCGATGTATGAAGCAGTAATGTCAAAAGTACCAGATCCAGTTTCGATGACGAATTTTCCACTTTCGTCTGTTACTCCACCGAGTTCTGTACCCTCAACGATTACATTCGCTCCAACAAGTGGTTTTTCTCCATCCCCAACAAAACCAGTAACGGCCTGTCCATAAACAAGTCCTACTGACATTGCAAGAATAGAGATTAGATTACGATAGTTCATAGTAATCACTCCTATTGTTGTTTTGAAATTGACACATTTTTTTACAGGTGTGTCGTCTGCCTGTCCGCTGTTTTTTAAGTCTAATTTGCATAATCTTGGTCATCATTATCACCAGTGGTTGGAATGATTTCACAACTATCGTTGTTACAAAATTTATCTACTTCTGCCTCTTCATTCTTTATCACACCAAATGATAATTTACCAAGTTTTTTGACTTCTTTACCATAAGTCTTTTCATCAATTGCCTCATATGGCATTTGAGGATAAGCCCCATAATCGTGTCTTGGTAATAAACTAATACCCTTTAGGTGATACTGATAATAATTCAAACACGGAGCAATTTGGTCTGTCTCCGTTTCTGGATTGAATGTAACTGTACAACTTACTTGATTGTCTGCCCAATGTCGTTGAAGAAAAGCGGCTAAACTGAATTGTTCCCAAATCGAAAGTTCAGCCGCTGTTCTAATCCCCTCACCGACATCTACTGGTACTTCAACAACCATAGTTGTGTCTTCTGAACCAAATGCTGGTTCTACTTTGTAACCCGCTTTTTTCATAGGTTCTAATAGTTCCGAATGTTTTGAAACTCTTATTCTCCTAATGTAAAAACGACTCTCAGGGTAATGTAATCCTGGAGTCGCTCCTGCTAATAATGAAACTGTTCCTGATGGTTTGACCGATGTGGTCTTGATAGATCGTGGAACTGCCATCCAATCTGAATATTGTTTATCCCATTGTTGGATAACATCAAATCCACCATTCAACCATTCTTTCAGTTCATCTAAACCTCTATTTGTTATAAACTGAGCAACACCACTTACACTACAACCGATTCTCCTATTTCTCAACATAACTCGATTTGTATCACTCCAATGAGTTCTACCAAGTGTTACTGTTTTTGCATACAAGTATGCATATTTTAGTGTTCTCGCATAATCCTCAAAATCATCGTGATTTTCAGGAAATGTTTCTACCAAACAACACAATTCGTATGATTCTAATGATTGTTCCAAACAAGGATTACCACCCATTACTCTATGGTCTTTATTGTCTCCACCATTTTTCATACGAGAATATTGTCTCATATTTTCTAACCAAGCAAATCCTGGTTCTCCATTGTCTGCAATTCTTTTTGCAGCCTCTGTATAATCCATACCCAATTCTGCAAATATGGAGTTATTACTTGTCCATCCATATTGTTCTCTATGTGGATTTACTTTATAATTTTTCAAATCTAAATATTCTTCTGAATGTGGGTCTCCAAATACAATCTCAGCCGTTCTTCTAACATTACCAGCCACTACACATTTTCCTATAAGATTCATAATATCAACAATTGTAGTGATTGTGATTGGTTCTCCACTATTCTTTTCAAGTACTTTTCTTATATCTTCGTGTACTTCTTTTAGTGGTTCTGGTCCTGAACTAACTCCACCAAAACCTTTTATTGGTACACCAGCTGGTCTTATTATTGAGTAGTCAAACTCCATTGGTGCCTGTCCGTGAAAGTAACTTTCTAATAATAACTTTAGAGACTCAACCCAACCCTCACGAGTATCTGGTATTTGAAATGTCTGAACATCTCTATCCTTATTTATACCTTTGACTACTATTTCTCCAGCACCTTTTGTATCGAATCCAACACCAACACCCAACATACTAGCATCCATAAGGAAACAGAAAGGTTTGGCATAATCTTCTTTTATTGTTTTTGTTGATACAAAGGCACAATTGTTTAGGGCGGCATATAGTCCTTTTTCTTCTGTGATTGGTGTTCCCATTGCCCACAAACCACGACCTGGCGGTAAGAACTTCATATTGAAAATACGGTCATACATATCTTGTGCTGACCTTTGTGCTTGCCAGGGATTCCACCCTAATTGATGTGATTCAATCCAATTCATTTGCATGTTGTAAGTTCCCTCTACAACTCGTTGTACTGTTTCCCACCATCTTTCGTTTTTGCCATTGTCCTTGATTCTTGAGTAGGTTCTCATATAAACCAACTCACCTAATCCATTAAAACCAAAAGGAGCTTTTTTCCTCTTGTACTTACTTATAAAATTATCTGATAACTGAAATTTACTCATTCAAAAAACTCCCAATATTTCGTGTCCATAACATACATTTATAATTATACTCAACCGAGATTGTCGAATCGATTTTTTGCCATTTTCCTCAAATATTCTTCTGAGTTATTCATCTTTTCACTCGCAATCTGACCTTGTTTGGTATTACTATCATTTACCATAATTTTACCAATATCAGTATTCATATCAGTTGGATATGTGACACCATCCACACCAAATCTATTTTTTATAATATGAACTCTTGCAAGATTAGCAACTTTATCTTCTACTTTTCTACTAATCGACATAACAAAATCTGCGGTCATTACCTTACTATAGTCTTCACTAACTTTATCCGCACCAATTACCTCTTCCTCTAAAGAACTACGATTTGCCTGAGATGCAGTCCATACAGGAACATCAAACTCACCAGCCATACCTCTAAGATGTTCATAAGTCTCACCCAAATTCAATCTTTTCTCTCTATAATTTGATATGGGTTTCAATATATCTGCATAATCAACAACAATAACATCTGGTTTGAACTCTATCAACTCTAATTGTTTTAGATGAGATGATATTGTCTGAACTGATGCAGTTCTTGTAGGGTAATACTTTATCATCAGATTACCTTGTATGTCAAATAACTTTGATTGTACATCTTCCTTATAATATTTCAATTGTTGAGTATTGATACCTGAAATAATAGTATCGTATCTCAAACCAACATAAGCCTGATTCAACTCAAGTGTATAGTGTACAACTTTCATACCTTTCTTTATTGCATCAGCACCAACAGTTTGTAAAAACCAAGTCTTACCAATACCAGCTGGTGCAACCATAACACCAAGTTCACCACCACCTAATCCACCATCCATTATATCATTTATTACTGGCCAAGGTGTTGGTGTGGTCTTTCTAGCCGATGTTTCAAGTCTTTCCTCAAAACCACTTATATAATCGTGTCCTAAATCTCTTGTAGTTCCAGCTCTCATTGCCGTATCTACTACCATTTTTATACCATCATAATCTTTATTTTCTAACAAATCAACTGATTCTAATATAGCCTTTTTTAGTTTTTGATTTTTACAAAAATCTAATATTTCATCCTTTACATACTCTAAATCATCAGACTCTCTATGAGTCCAAGCCGATTTCAACGCCTCAACTACAGCAACTTGAAGAACATCATTCTTTAGTTTCTTCAATTCTACTTTGAGTGCATCAAGTGATGGTGGAGTCTTATACTCCATAAAATATTTTTCGATTGTTTTCACAATCCATTTGTTTGCATCTGATTGAAAATAATCTACTTCTATGATGTCGATAATAGTAGATATAAATACCTTGTCTGTCAATAATGACGATAGTATTTTAGTTTGAAAAGTTGGTCCATAATCGTTTAGACTATCTGCCATATTTTACTCTCCATATAATTCTTTGTTTCTTCTTTCACGGATTTCCTTTGACTTCCTCAATCTATATCTATCACGAGCTTTCTTCTTAATCGATTCTTTATTACGAAGATAGTATTCGGCTTGCCATTTTCTTTGAGCCTCTCGTTTTTCTTCTTCCGTGTTATAAATTTTCTTTCTTCCCATTTGTGTTCTTTACTATATGATTTATCATACTCCAAGTTGAATTCAACCAACTATCAATATTTGGAATTGCACCATATAGTTTATCCTCTAAGAATAGTTTCTGAAACTTCACCTTTTTTAGTTCTGTAGGTGGTTCATCTAACCTATCCAATATGTTTATTTTTGTAGTTCCACTTATATTTACATCGTGTAACTGCATCAATTTGTAATTTACATCTAATATGTTTGAAGAGTCTGAAAGTCTTTTATCTAAACTAATCAACTCATCCATTGAAATCATTTTATCTTTTGATAAAACTTCCCATTTCTGTATTGTCTTTCCACCAATTCCACGAACACCTTTTATGTTGTCACTTTTATCTCCTTCTATAATTCTATAGTATAAAAGATTCTTTGAACTAACACCATATTCTTCTAATACTTGTGGTGGTTTGTAGAATTTTTTCTTTGTTGGTGAATAAACACTTACCCTATCACTAACCAATTGAAGAAAGTCTTTATCAGTAGACATTATAATGACTTCAGATTCTTTGAGACATTGTTTAGTTAGATAACCAATTGTATCATCAGCCTCAATTCCATCAACAGAATATGTCAATACAGGAAGATACTCAAGATACTCAACAACTCTTCTCAGTTGTTTCATCATAGAAAATCGTTCATCATTCTTCTCATTGAATAATCCATCGGCACGATTTAGTCTTTCTGACATTTTCCTACCTTGTTTATATTCAGGATAGAGTTTTCTTCTTCTGGTAGACCCACCTTTACCATCGAATACCACGATAGCTCGTGTGGGTCTGACCATACTCACGACATAACCTATTGATTTGAGAAATCCTGATAAACCACCGATGTGTTCTCCATCATCATTTGTTGTTGGTATCGCACTAAAACATCTTATAAAAGTGTTCAACCCATCAATGATTAGAACCTTATCGTTCAATTCACCAAGATTATCTTTTCCACCATTCTTCTTGATTTCTTCCAAGATAGATAGATATTCTTTTTTCATTAGTCTCCAACTATCTCGTCTGTATATTCAATATCATCGATTCCCATATCTTCTGTTTTATATTGTAATATTACTTTATTACAAATAAGGTCATAGACATAAGATTTCAACTCTTCATCTTCCATAAGAGCATCCCAATCTTTTGATTGAAATTTATGTTCTTTACCTTCTCCATCTACTAATGTATACCAAGCACCTGCGGACTTTACTAATTTGTGGTCTTTCAATACAGTCAACCAACCACCAAGATTGTCAATTCCACTCTCGAAATACATATCATAGTCTGCGTGTCGTAATGGTGGGCCAAGTCTATTCTTGATTATTTGAGCCCTACACTTCATCCCAAGAATATTTTTCTTGTTATCCTTGATTTGTCCCATATTCTTTAGTCGAATACGAGTTGATGCGTGAAATGGTAAAGCCTTCCCACCACTTGTTGTCCAAGGATCTCCAAACATAACTCCGAGTTTCTGTCTGAGTTGGTTTGTAAATACCAAGGCTATGTTTTGTCTACCAATCATCTGTGTGATTTTTCTCATTGCCTTTGATATGATGATTGCCTTCGCAGTTGCCCAACCATCTTTATCAAAGTCAGCATCCATCTCTACCTTAGTAGAAGCTGCAGCTAATGAATCAATAAGAATAGTTACCAACCTATCCTTATCAGACTCACGAACTTTAGTTACAATTTCTTCAATAGCCTGAAAGATGTCTTCCACAGTTTCGAGATGTAAATACAACATCTTTGAAACATCAACACCTATAGCCCCAAGAAATTGCTGACTAACTGAAGTCTCAGTATCTATATAAACTGCGACTCCACCTTTCTTCTGAGTTTCGGATAATATATGAGCACCAAGTAATGATTTACCACTTGATTCCAATCCGTTGATTTCAGTAATTCTACCAACTGCAATTCCACCATTTTGTCTATTTGAAATAGCCAAATCCAACATACTACTACCTGTAGAAATGAAATCTTTTACATCTGTTGGTGATTGTGAAGCCTCTCCCAAAAAGTAAGCAACTTTATAATCTTTGAAACTCTTGTTTAGATTTTCAGCTAAAACTTGAGCCAAATCTTCTTTTGTAGGCATATATTACTCCTAATGTTAAAACTTTGGGTGGTTGGGCATACAAACACAGCCCTCTCATCGCTTGGTTCTGTAGGATACCACCCAAGTATTATTGTTATTTACTTATTGAAAAGGTCGTCAAACGCATCTTCTACATTTACATTAGAAGTTGCAGTGTCTAAAGCTGGAGACTTCTTCTCTTCAGCTTCTTCTTCTTCAGTACCTTGTAACCATTGGTTCAATACATCTGTCAATTCATCATACGAAAGTTCTGTATAAATCTCTCGTAAGTCTGATTGATTCTCCAAAAGACTCTCAAGTTTCTGAGCATCTTCTGTGATGGCGGTCTGATTTGGTTTGACTCTGATGTTAGTTTTTGGATAACTAGCACCTGTTTCCTCAGCCGTTAGGAACTCTACAGAAATATCACGACCATTTACTGGATCTGTAATATCACCATAATCAGGATCGGCAATTACTGAAAGTAATTCTTGATATACTGTTTTACCGAATCCCCAAAAGCGAACACCCTCATTCTCTTCACCACGAACAATTACTGGTGCAAATGTTCTCATCTTAGCTTCTAACTTACGACCAAGACGAAAATCATCACGACTACCTGATTGTTTTAGTTTACTTGCAAACTCTTCAATCGGGTCAGGACGACCATAAGTGATAGGAGAAAGATAAGTCTTTCCACCTAAATCATAGTGAAAGAACAATTCTATAAAAGGAATGTCTTTATTGTGTTTGTAAGGAATTACTCGGATAACCTGTTTACCAGGACTTGGTTTCCAAAGGTTGGAAGTCCGAGTGTTTGTTGTTTGAAGTTGATTCAATCTTTTTCTAACTGCATCAATGTCCATTATTTACTCCTAATTTATTGTTATTGTTTAATTGTTAATTACCAATCAAGTTAGTAACCTGATTTGTAATAATATATATCACGGAAAATATTATTAATCGAAAAAACTTTTCGTATAACCTATTTTGTTTGACCATCCTTAATATATATGACGGTCAGATCTCAAACGATTATAAATTATGTACGGTGTGTATTTTTGTTTTTATGATTTGATAAGAGTCTTGTCCCTTATTTAGCAATAAAGAATTTTGATAATTATCCCAAGGAATAACATATCTTTTATCAAGTACCCCATTGTTCAATTCTTTGATTATACAATTTATCGCATTGATTGTGTACAATGTATTGGTTTGTTTCTTTCTATGTAGTGAAATAGTATCTCTCATATCAGTAATGTAATCACCAGTTTGTTCTATGTTATATGTACACATCAACTGATTTGGATTATTTACATTTTCCAATACAAATATTTTACCAAACAAAACATCACTACATTCCGAAATTAGAAACAGAATATGGTCTAACTGATCAGGTGCAGCAAAAGTACATAGTAGTTGAGTTTTCATTAGACTTCCTTTATTTCACCTGTCTCGGAATCTAAAACCTCACCACCATCTTTCAATTCTACATCTGCAGGTTTACCATCTCCAGTAAATGATAACTGACATCCACCACCTGAACGACCTTTGGTTCTACGAGTTCTGAATGTTATTGAGTAATCATTTGGGTCATTTGTACCTTTTGATGTTACGAATTTTGGTTCTCCATTTTCATCATAGAATTGTTTGTTGTGTTCTAACTCGGTGAGTGTTTCATTTGTTCTAATGTTATTTGCAATTTCGATTGCAGATAATAGAGCTTCTGGTTTTACCTTACCACCTCTTTCGATTAGATTACCAGCATTATTTTCACCAATAAGTGCAGCCGCATGTTCCTTTGTGATAACACCACCCATCAGTTTCCTAAACTTATCATCAATCTTTTTCATCTCTCGTTGAAAAGTTTCCCACTTTACATTTGCAGGTTTTAGGTCTTTTGTGAGTTCTTGAATTCGTTCAATCTCTTCCATATAGTCTGCAGTAATTTCTGCAATTTTTTCTATTTCTTCTTCAGTAAAAGTGTCACCTAAGTCTACTTCTTGGAGTGTCTTCTTTATCCAATTTTTGGTTTTTTCTTTGGTTTCTTTTTTATTCTCACCCTTTATCAAATCATCATTTATCAATAATGTATGACCTTCTTCTCCAAGATATTGTCCTTGATTATTTTGTTTTGATTTATCTTGATGTAATTCACAGATAGTTTTTGAGTTTGCAGGACATCCATATGTTCTACCTTGTTTACCCCATTTACAACTTATCAATGCAACTACCTCACCACCATTTACTTTTATTTTATCTCCAGCAGGAAAGTTACCAGCAGATGGTAAGTATACTTCTTCACCATTTGCCAATTCTTGTTCATATAAATTATTTTCAGCAATCTGTTTCAATATTGAATTAGCAATATCCGAATCTGCCTTATGTAAATCAACCATCAATTGATTGTAACTATCAGCAATTGCTTTTCTTGCCTCTTCACTTGGTACAGGAATATCTTCCAAGATTTTTTGTAATCTCTTTTGATGTGCTTCTAACGCCTTTGGAACTCCCTCATCAACATTACCAGCCTCTGCCTGTTCTTTTGCAAAGTCAATTGTATTTTGTAGTGCTGGATTATTTATACTTTGTTCTAAATAATCTTTTGAGTATTGACTACTTGGCATTTTAGCCTTTCCATCTTTGTCTTTTACAACATACAATCCGTGTAAACCTGACCTTATTTTTTTCATTATAGGATGTCTTTCGTGAAATTCTTTTACATCCTCATCGTCTTCTGGTTTTGCTATATTTTCATCACCCAAGTCTGGTTTAGCTGCTGCACTAAATCCATCTTTCAAAGCTCTTGGATTGAAAGGTTCACCTAAATCAACATACTTTTCCATCTGTTGTACCAAGTCCTCTGATGCTACCGTTCCTGATGCGGATAATATTTTTCTCATTCCACCGATTCCGTTCAAATAAGCTTTTCTTTGACCAGATTTTGGCATCGCATTAGTAGAGAATCTACCATTTTTCATCAACCATTCTGCAGCTTCTTTCTTTTCGTCTTCAGTTGCATCATCATCATATAGTGTTTCAATCTTTTCCATACATTCGTCCACCAAGTCTTGTTTGTCTTTATCTAATAAATCACGAGCCTCATCAACTTTCTTTTTCAAAAAGTTTACTTTCTTTTGATTCTCTTTTGAAATATTTTTCTTCTTTTCTGGTGGATTGTCAAGGTGTTTATCAACATCAAAATCATCAGGAGTTGCCTTCTGTGTCTCGTCCTCTTCTTTATCTTTTGATTTTGAATCAGTATCTTTTTCAGCCTCATCTGGTTTCTGAAGTTTACCATCAACATTTACAAATACTGCTGGTTTTTCTCCTTCACCTTTATTATTTTTCTTACCATATTCTGGAGGTTTAGTTCCTCTGATATAAGCAAGTCCTTTTTGTTTTAATATTTCTTTATCCTTATCAGTTAGTGGTTTTGTCTCATCCTCTGGTGCCTCACCCAAAAATACTTTATGTATATTGTTCAAGTAAGCAGTTGCAGATGGATGATCCCATCCCTTGTCTATCAAAACTCCATATAATTCTTCAAGACTTGATAGTTTTCCGTCTTCTACTCCCCAATTTAGTATTAGAGAATCTATATGTTCCATTAATTTTTTCATAAGTAAAATCCCTCACTCTTAAATTCGTACTTGTAAGGTATGACATTGATACCCATATTATATCCTAAAGACACAGATACCATCAATCGAGTATTTCCAGCCAATAAATAATTATCACTATTTTTATCTCTCACTACAAGTGGTAATGGTAATTTCATTGGTGGTGTTGATTTAAATGCCTTGTAAATTCTTTTCCAATCCTTACCATAATGATTAGATAATCTTTTTGTCTCATCTAATCCCGCAGATAATCCACCATCTTTTATAATGGTTAGAACTTCTCCAACATCTGAATTATACAATTCTTTCAACTCCTCAACACTAAATATTTCCTCTTGTGCAACCTTTACGGAATCATTGAAATCATCCCAATCTTTTGCCAATCGTGGCATTACAAATTTTGTTTTATCATTCTCTTTGAATTCATCATACTCATCTCTAATCTCATCATAACTCAAAGGTCTAAAATGATTCCACTTCTTCAGAGTCACTTCATTTATAAGTGAATACAAACTAATCATAAAGACCTCGCTAAAGAGTCACCCAAAATTTTACCATACTGATAATCACTTGGATAATGAACTTTACCTAAGACTCTTGAGTATGAAATATTTTCCCCCAACTCATATAATTCACTAGCAATACTCGGATATTTTGTTGCTAATTTTATGGCCAATAAATAAGCCTGAGTTGAATGTCCACTTGGATAACTTGGTGTTTTTGCAGAATCCACAGAAGATTGATTTATATCAATACCTCTAACTTCTGCAACTTGAGATGGTCTTGGTCTATTATAATGATATTTTAGAACATATATAGGACCTCTACTTTTATGTACCAAATCATCAATATAATCTTTATTTCTATCAAATCCAAAACCTTCCAATAAATCACCAAAGTTGTCTTCGATATTATCAAATTCTTTTAGTTCACTACCATCTGTTCTCAAGTCTCGTAAAAATTCCAATTCATTCAATGTAACATAACTTGAATTTTTTGGTGGATTTTTATAAGGTAGAGTGATAGTTTTTAGCCATTCCTTTCCCTCATCAATTCTCTTTTGATGTTTCTCTGATATGTCGTGAGTATAAACGAGTTCGTCTATATTGACCAAATCATATAATGAAATATTAATTGACATTTATTTGTCCTTTTCTTGCGGTATACCATTTTCTGTATTGACCAGGTGTTCCATATGTTATATCTTTGGTTAGTTTTTCGAGTTGTTTTTTATTTTCCTTAAAGTAATAATCTTTTTCAAGTCTTTTCATTACAAATGCACTTTTTATTTTTGCACTATGTAGTATGATTTCATTCCAATTCCAATTTACTTTACTCTCATCACTCGTAAGATTTTTTACAAATTTCTTTTTATTTTTCATCAATAAGTCATTTGTAAAATCAATGTAATTTCGTATAAGTTCGTTTGCTTTTTTATTCATTTCCACCTTAGCCAATTCTGCAACTTCCATATACCGTAAATCTGGATTTTTATCTTTTATCTCATCTTGAATATCTTGTTCCATATCATACCATTCACTACGAGTATATAATTTTTTATTCTTTTTAGCTGCTCTTCTTACGAACTCACTATCTCCAAATACTTTACGAGACTCCAACCATCTACGACCTGTTTTGTCTGGAACACTTGCCAAATCAGATTGTGCTCTTGCCAGTAAAAATCCCTCTACTTGAAATACAATTCCACCTGAACCTGTCTGTATTCCCTTTCCTTTAGCCAATGGAGAGTCTGCTGCAACTTGGTCAAATGTAGAAAGTGATTTTTTCTTACCAACCACACCAGCTACTTTAGGAATATATTCTGGTCCTGTCATATGAAAAGCTGTAACTGGTACTTGACCAATTAATTTCTCTATCGTCTTTGGATAGATTGGTACATTTTCTTGACTCAATACCCATTTCAATGATTCTTGAGTATGTGCTGGATACCACTTGTCTCCTATGAAAGTTTCTTTTAGTAATTCTTTTAGTTTTATCATTTCATATCGTGATAATTATCACCCCTCTTTAGTGTGACAGGAAAAATACCATCCCTATCAACTATGTTCTTACAATCTTTCAAAGTCTCTACACCATCATTCATATTGAAATCTATTAGAAAAGAATCATATGAATATAAAACCAACTTAGATTCCTTGTCTTCCAAATACTTATTCAACTCTTGAATTACTTGTAGATTGTTTTCTGTTTCACTCAATTGTATCAAATAATTGAACAATTTATTTTTGTTCATATTTGGTAGATTTTTGGCAAAAAGCCTTCGTTTATAAATATCTGAACAAACAAATTGTCGTTCTTTATACTCACTCCATTTTGAATTTATATACTCTTGTACAGATTTAAAAAAGGGATTGGTATCAATAATGTTCTCTGGAATGTTACCATACAAGTATTGAAAAGATAATCTTTTTGCCTCTTCATAATCATCTATACCATAAAATTTCATCATATATTCGTGTACTGAAGTTTTAGGTAAGTCGAAGTCTATTATTTTTGCAATCAACCTCAAGTGATATGCATCATAATCCATTTCAACTAACTTACCATTTTGTCCAAATCTACTTATAAACTTTTTTCTACTACCATCTTTTTTATTTAGAGCTGCAAAATTGATACCACCAAATCTATTACTTGGTCTACCTGTACTTGTGAAAGGATTATATTCTGAATATACAATACCATCTGTAGTTTGTATTCCATTACTCTCTATTGTTTGATAACTTTCTAACATCAAATTATGATATACATCTGAACATTCTTGATGTTTATCATATGATTTATATGAATCATAAATCTTTGTAGTATATTCTATTAGTTTAGTTATCGGTAATAAATTATTTATCTTTTTTAGATTACGCCATTCATAGTGAAATATTTGTTGTGTATTAGTATAAAAATCTTCATCATCCAAGACTTCATTATCAGAAAGATATCGTGACATTTTTAGGTCTATGAGATTTGCACACTTCACCGAATGAAGTAATCTCTTCTTATCTACACAATATTTTTTTGTATTTGAACAAACTAATTCGACAAGGAATTGTTCTTGTTGTGCATCTGACAGATTTATACAATCTATATGGTCAAATGGTACAACATACCATTCATCAAAGTATAACATAATGACACTAATTCTATCATCACTTGGATGTTTTTTTATAGTGTCACATAACACTTGTATGAAAAAGTTTTTTGTTTTTACTAATTCAATAACCTTGTCAAGTTGTCCTTGACTTTCTATAACCATTTATTTTATTTTTGGGCCTGTTATCCAAACCACTAATGACTTTCTTACTCCATATGTTATTGGGTGAATCTTATGTCTAAAGAATGAGGGAAACATTATTGCATCTCCCTTACCACGAAACATTTCAAATTTACCAATATCTTCCATTTCAAAATGTCCACCTTCGTACTCACTCTCATCTGACAATTGAATAGTCAAACTTACTTTTCGATGATTTTGATTACCACCTATGTCTCTATGCCAATTGTAATGTGCATCTCCTACATTACTATCATATACGGTATATTGTAGAGCCTCACCCATTCCTCGTATATCGAACTCCCAACCATTCTGATTTGTTATGACTACAGAGTCCCATATCCATTGATAAATCCAATGAGTAGAATCTGTAGGTCCCATCCATCTAACTTGTGAGTCACGCAGTACATCATCTACTTGAGCATTGAATCCACTTTGTTTACCTAACTCCTCATTTTCGGACATAATAGTTCCTCGTATCAAAGGAAACTCATCTTCTGCAATTCTTATTATTTCATCGCATTGTGACGGAGAAAACATTTCATTCCAACAATAGTAAGAATTATCGGATATGTTTGCTCCGTGTGACCACTCTTGTGATATACCATCTTGTAATTTGTAATTCATAATTTATGTATCAAAGAAAAATGTTTGAAATAATCTTCCATCTTCTTTACCATTACCAAAACCTGGAATTTTACTTCTATGATAATAAGTACCTTTGTAAATTACCAAACGATTATAAATGTTTCCTACACTCAAAATTTCTTCCCATTTCGTAATGTCTCTTGGAACTTCTCCATTATTATAGTCTGTAGACTCATCATCTGGATTCCATTGATAAACACCTGTTTCCTTCAATCTGTAAATTGAAGTTCCTGAATCAACAGGTGCATTTGGAGTTAGATACACAACACCTGCCCACTCTGTTGCATCGTGATGAACCCAAGTAACACAATCCTTATCCGTATACTGATATGCAGTATTGTATTCTTGTGGCCAATGTGTTATTTCTTTTCCTATAATTTTTTCTTGTATGAAATTTTTTAGTTTTTCAGATTGTTCGAGTTCGGCTGGTTCAGTTCTCCAACCAGGATAATTACCCTCAATATTAAAAGTTTGATTTAGAGCATACTCTCGTACTCCATCAGGATTTTCATAAAAATTTTCAAATACAAATACATCCAACATATTATTTCCAGTTATGTGCCTCCGACCATATTTCTGTTATTTTAGGAAATGTATTGTGCATCAAATCCAACAGAACTTTTGCATATTCTTGAATTTCCCATTGTGAGGTTTTCTCATTTCTTAGTTCTATAAAGTTCATTACTGCCTGAAATGATGCTGTCCAATATACTTCGGTGTATTGGTTCAATGGTAGGATAGCTCTTGCTTGTTCTTTACCAACACCCATATCCAACAACTTCTGATATTGTTCTTTAGCGTGAAACATCGCCTGTTCCCAATGATGTTTTGCAGAATCTTGGTCTTTTACTGCTCCTTCTGTTGCCTGTTTGTTGTCTTCTGATTGTTGTCTAAACACTTCTGGTGTGTAAAAGTCCTCAACAGGAACATAACGACCACTAATCTCATTCCAAGCGTGGTCTTTCGTAGAACTACTCGAAGATGTCTCAATACCCACAACATGCTTATACCATTGTCTCATAACGAACTCTGGTGCCTTGATGTGAAATTGAACTTGTAAATGTCTGAATGGTGAATAGTGTTTATATTTTGCTAAAAACCTAACCAACTTTTCATCCGATTTATCCCACTTCTTTTTTCTTTTACCGAATGATACACGAGCAGAATTTACTACCGTTAGGTCATCTCCAAGAGAATCTACAACTTCAATGAAACCTTTATCTAAAACATTTTGTATCATATTATAACCCTAATTTATTTATAAATATTATCCTAAAATACCAAACAATAAATTAATATCCACCACCGCCAGAACCACCACCTGTAGAACCACCACCTCCAGTTGAACCACCAGTTGATGGTGTTTGACCACCTTGTTGAGATATTTTATGTCCACCTATTCCACCTTCAAAAATTCTCTCTAATGTTTTTTCCATTGCTGGAATCTCTCTCCAAAATTGACTTGGTGAAGTTATATTTCTAATTTTAGGAACTTCACTAACTATCAAATTTATTCTATCCTTATTCAAAAGTTCGGTTTGATTTTGTGCCTCCATTATAGGAAGTGGAGTATCAAAATATTTAGATGAAATTATATGGTCGTATTCAAAAGTAGTATATTTTGTAGTACTGAAATCGGATGTAGGTGATATTTCAACCACATCTGGATTTCTCTTACCAGCCTCATATGCAAATTTTCTCTTCACAAAACCAGCATCATAATCAGATTGAGTTGGGTTTGCCTCATTCTCAATAGGATAGGTATCTACTTTTTCTGGATTCAACTCCATATACTTTTCAAGTGCAATAGTTGTTTCTTTTTGAGGTACTATTATTTTAGAGTCATCACTATGTTGATGATTAGTCATATAAATAGTGGCTCTATTTTTTGTTATGTGAATATGATATCCAATATTTTCTGGAACATAATGACCAGTCAAATATTTAAATTCATACTTCTTAGTAATCCTTCCATTTATTACTTGCATAGTTTGACCTATTATTTTATCTATAGGTTTCTTTTCAAAATCTTTTTTATCAACATACATCATTTTATCTCACCACCTGTTCTGCATTCATACTTATTTTAGAACCTTCTTCCAATTTATATCCGTGTAGTGCAGCATAATCACGAAGAACTTGTCTTCTTTTGAAAATATATTTTCCATTCAAACCTAACATATCAGTACCATATGCATTATCCCATCCAGTAGGTTGTACTTTACCAGGTACTCTTGGTAACACCACCCATTCTTCTTTATATTTTGGATAGTTAGATGCCAATTCATCTTGTAATCTATATGTTCTTTTATCTATATTTGTGTTATTTCTCTTTTTGAATAAATCAAAGAGTAATAGATTAGTTATTGCATTGGGTGGTGGACAAGCATTTACATATTCGGGTGGGATATCAGCCACAGGACTACCAGTTACATATATTTGATTTTTCAATGGTATTATTTTATCAAGTTTTATATCTGGTTTATTCAATGGTCTTCCACTCTTCTTCCAAGCATAATCCATTCCTCTTCCAACATCAACTGAACCCAATGGAACTGGACCAACATAAGTATAATCGTCTTCTTCTTCGTCTTCTAATACTTCTATCGCAGTCAATGATTCTATAGTATCGTCTTCTGTCAATTCAAACTGATAAGGGTCAAATGTAGTTGAGGTATTGTCTCTTGCATCTATAGTAAATTGTGGCATCAATGGTTCACCAAAAATATCCTTAAATGGTGGTTCAACTCCAATAGTACTTGTCTCTTCTCCCGTTGGTCTTGTATTAGTTTGAGTCCCATCAGTATTTGGTGCAGACGGTGTATCAATAACAATTGTCTGATTTCTCCAAGGATATACAATTGGTTTTTCTTCCTTGACCTCTGGAGGTAAAAATAATCCCATTGCCTTTCTATTTATTCTCATTATTCCTTTTATTGTTGTGTACCAACCTGTATTTGATACTTCGTGACTCACATCTATTGATTGAAACATAGTATATTTTAGATATGATTCTTGTAAATATCCAACTTGAAATGCATCACCTGGTTCAATTCCTGAGATTCCATCAATTGTTATTTCTACCTCTATTGGTATATTAGGAAATTGGGTGGTTGCAGTAGAGGATAAAAATTGTTTATATAGTCCCCTCATTGTAGCATCCATTCCACCAATAGAAGTTGAATAAACATTTGTAAGTCCCCTTTTTCCAATAGGATTCTCACTAAATAAATCTGTACGAGTTAGATTTGTATAATTTTCAATTTGTTGTTGAGTAACACCAGCTTCAGATAAAGCAGTTGATGCTGCTTCCCCACTCATATTTTCATTCAAAACTCCTGTCTTCATTCCAATATTCCAAAGTATTGTTCCGTCTATTACTGGTCGTGAAGTATCTCTTGTCTTATCATCTTTGTTTTTATCATTCTCTCCTGATTTTTTCTTCCAATGTTGTTTTAATGCATCTACTGCAAAATCTATAATGAACTTTGCCTTTACATTTGACTTTCCTATTATTGTTGAACCTTTGTCTAACTTCCCACGAAAAGAATTATTTACAAAGTTTGTCATATTAGAAACCGTTGTAGAACCACCAATAAGTGCAGAAAATATATTCAACCCATCGTCTCCTGAAGACCCATCTGTCAAACTACTATTAGGATTTAATGATACTGGTACGAACTTTCCATTATTTAATTTTATACCACCAGTACCCGTATATCTAAAGTTATTTACAAAAGAACCTTGCTTGATTCCTTCTAAAATTCCATTGAACTCGGCTTCATTTAAATCACCAATCTTCTCTTTTACAAATTCTTTTTGTTGTTGATGTATGATTCTACCAAGAAAACCATACTTTTCATTTCCAAGATTATGAGCAGCAGTACTTGTTCCTGAGTATGCCATAATGATTTTGAATTCATCAGGAATCTTAGAAGTAACTTTATAGTCTTTTACTATACTATTGTTTTCCCATATGTTGAAAAAGAAAACCTCACCAGTAGTGTTTTCATCAGTAGTTGATAATTTATTCGGAGTAGAATATAAATTTGTATAAAATGAATCAGTATCTTGGTCTTCTCGTATCTGTAGATTGGTTACATTTCTATCCATAACACTAATCTTACCTTGTTCGATTGGGTCTTGAACTACATCTAAATCCCAATAATCATAATCATAATTTAGATTCTTAAATATACCCTTATATATGTCTTCTATATTTTTTGCATTATTTACTGCATCTTTCAATAATTCAACATGCACCAAAATATTTCTATAGTATCCTTTGGTATAATCATATGTCGGTTTACCATTATCATCAATACCAGTCTGTACTGCAAATGATGGAAAGTTTTCATTAACATATTTTAGATGTGCATTCATTGCTGCAATATCTGTTTTATCACCTTTGAATTGTCGTATTTGTTTAGTATGTCCATCGTTGTCTTTACCACTAAGATTATTTATTGTGTAATTTTGACCAGGTAACATAAAACAATACTTTGCATTATCCCCACCATCTGTTCCAGGAAATGGTCTCATAGTTGTTAGTAATGGATTGTTCAATATTCTAACTGAAGGCATCCAATCCTCAGATGGTCCTATTCCTGATTTCGTATTATTCTTTACATTTTTTAAATACTCTTGATATGCTTGTGTGGGATTTTCTCCAAGTCCATACTCTTGTATGAACTCAGGAGTAAGTTTTTCAGTAGACCTAAATTTATAAATAGAATTTTTCTTATCATTTTCTGCACCAAATGCCATATTCAAAATATTATCTTCAAACCAACCCAATGTTACATAAAAGTGATTACCATACATTTCACTACTACCATTCTCACTAAGTGGAAAAGCTTCTGTATTAAATTTTATACCATCAAGACTACCCTTTACTTTATTAGTATGTTGTACTGCATATATTTGAGGTACTGCTACTTTATCTGTCAAATCATTAGTTTTCTTTCCACCTTCATATGTTTCATCGTGAAATATAGTGTGAAAAGAAAAGTTATTTTCAGGTACATTAGACTTTAGTATATTCTCCCATTCTGTGGCTGAACTTAGGAAAAATGCATCAAGTTCAAGTTTCCTACCCAAAACAGCAAATGTTATATCCCCATAAAAAGAATCTAATTGCATTGGTAAAGTGTTTATAAGTGCCTTTACATTCTGAGTTATACTTTGTGCACTATCAAGTTGGAACTCATCCACCCCATCTTCATTTGCTTCAGTTTTTTTGACTTTCATATCACTTAGATTGAATTCATCAATAGATGGTAGTTTTGTTTTCATCAATTGTGCACCAGATGATGTCAATGTAACACTACAATCAAACCCACCATCTGCACGAGTTGTGTATTCAAAATTACTAACTCTACCCATAATTACATCTTGATTTCCTTCACTTTCAAGTGCAATTTTGGCATAATTTAGATACATATCATTGAACAATTCTTTTGGTGTAGTGAATAGAGAAGCTTCTCCTACAAGTCTTTCGAGTACATATGGTTTACTGAATTCTGAGTTATCACTTCTACTCCAACCATATTCCAATAAAACATAATTACTTATAGCCATAAAAGAGTTTTGCATAAAAGAAACATCCTCATATGTCCAAGCAATAAAAGATAATTCTGTCTTACGAAATGATTTCAATCCACCCTCATATTGAGTTGTAATTGATGTCACGCCTGGTACGGGTCTATAGTATGCACTCGACTCCTCATACTTTGGTGTGGTTTCACCACTTACGGCCTCAGTTAGTGTTCGTACTTTTCTCTTATATATTTGATTTGAATTATCAGGACGATAAAATGCATACACGGTATTTGACTTGGAATCATTTATATTGGTTGGGTCTTTATCACTAAAAAAACTAACCAATCTACCATTGAACAAAGTTGATACTCTTGCCCAAACAGTACGAGAAAAAATAGTACCACTACCTTTTGGATTGTGGTCTGATAATTCTCTTTGTTTTTCAAGTAAAGTATTTTGTACTCGTTTATCAATACTCTTTAGATTTATCATATCTAATAACCTCGATTTACATCATCAAACTTTATCAATATCTGTTGTAGATTTTGTGGTATCCTTAGTGAAAAATTAGGGTTTGTTTCAAAACTATATGGTTGTAGTATTCTCTCTCCTTTGAATATTAAGTCTTTATTTGCCTGATAGATGACCCACCAATAACTTGGATTACCATAATATTCTGCAGCAAGTTTATCCAGCCTCTCTCCATACTTTGGACGATAGATGACATCATCATCTCTCGGTTCTATCGATGGATAGAAAGTAGGTTTTTGAACCATTTGTTCTGTACCTTTTGCTCTTCTCTTTGCTGTTTTATTATATCTCATTACTTACCTATACTAATTTGGTATCACCAACTTGAATTAATTTACCTTTATTGTTATAAAATCTTTTTGGTCTGTTAGGGTCATTGTTCCAAAAGTTTGCTAGATTAGGTGTGTTTGATTCTTGTGAAACCTCACTAGCCTGTAAAGGTTCACCTTGTTTAGTACCACCCATTTCTCCAAATAAACTTTCAAACTGACCACCTCTATCAGGATATAAATTATCCTTACCAGGTCTCATACCTTGAATATGTGGTAAATCAAAATGTTTACCATCTGCTCTCAATTTATATCTACCAATATGTGTAAAGTTACAACCAACAGATATATACTTTGGAACTCTCAATCCATCATCTAATTCCCAAGTAGAACCATCATCCACACTTACATTTATACCAGAAAAATATCCTGGTGTCTTATCATACATATCACCAATTGTCAAACTAACAAATGGTGCAATCATTCTGTTATCGTTATTATTATAATGTGGATATCCAAGTCCAACCAAGTAATTTATCTTTTCCCATAATATTGGTAATTCTTGTTTTGTTTTTGGGTAAATCAAAAATGTAAAATCTATTTGTCTTTGTACACCTGTATAAACATGCACTTTATCTGGCCTACCAATGTATTGTTCTGATTGGAACTCAGGTGTGGTATTATCAGTTATTCCACTCAATATTGCTCTAAATATCAACCACTTACCTTTTACCTCATCTCTAATTTTGAAAGGTATAAAATCATCATTATTATCATAAATGGTATAGTCACCAAACTTACCACCATATGGTGAGGCATTTACTTGGTCTACATATGTGTTGTTTTTTATCACATTACCAGTAAATGGGTCAATGTGTATCTTTCCAAGTTCGTCATTATTTACTGCTTTGAAACCAGTTTGACCTGAATTACCTATCAGTTTTACTTTATTTTGACCATCAATTCTCTTACGAATTTCTTCATTGAAAAATTTATTTTCTGTTTCTGGTGTTGTATTGTCAATAAGATTAGTAATAACATCTGGATTTGTTATCTGCTCTGATGGACTCAATCTTGTTTTTTCATATGAAAAATCTTTAATATCATATTTATTACTTCCCAACATACCATAATGTAATGTTGCATAATGATTAATTTTACCAGTATTTTTTGAATAAATTGCATCTGGTATTTCTTTCTCAGTTACCATTGATTTATATACTTCAAAATCTTGACTCTTAGCGGCATTTGTAATCTTTGGATAAAATGGTGAGTTTGGTTTCTCTACCAAATCCTTAGTGTCTATTTTTTCTTTTAGTGTTTTTGCTCTATCTGCTGGTATTGCCAATTTAGATTGTTTATATCGTACACCATAGTCTGTCCACAAATCAATCTCTTCACCATTCATTTCAAAGTATTTATCTTTTTCAGCACTTGATAGAGAACTTGCATCAATACCCGATTCCATCTCCCAACCAGCAGTCATTTGTAAATCTGATGTAGGACCTATTGATGAAGCATTTTGTGCAAATGGTGCATACTTTCTAAAATGTCCTACAGCCGAGTCTAATGTATCTGTACCATATTTATTTTCAACTCTACCCTCATCGTTTACAAACATACTAAAGTTACTAAACGAACCATTTTGTCCACCAAATATCAAATCATTTGTTTGAAAAGCTCTTGCCTCATCTATTGTTGAGAAGTCATTATCAGCCAATTCAAAGGCCTTTCCAGTACCAAAATATAAATTTTCCATACGACCCAACACATTGGATTTCATTAGTGTACCAGCATTTCTTGTGTTTTCAAATCGTGTAGCAATTGTTGCACCCATTATACTATTTACCATTGACTTGAATCCACTTGAAAGTTTACCAAGAAAAGAAGTAGGTGCACCATCTTCTGGTTGGTCTAAACTATATATTGGAATTCTTTGTCCACCTATGTTATAAGTTTGTATTGCACTTGTCCCATAATACTTGTCTGCCAAAAATTCTGTTGGGTCTCCGTGAAAGAAAGAATAAAATGCCTTACTCAATCTATCGTTTGGATTTGGTGGTCTATCTTTTTTAGTATTCAATCCATC
>Ga0163111_10000486_pt1 | contig 23837 bp, 24 predicted proteins | sample CRUFie1St18metaG_FD_109645 | JGI IMG/M metagenome (GOLD analysis project Ga0163111, IMG submission 109645) | Marine microbial communities from the Costa Rica Dome - CRUD Field 142mm St18 metaG | ecosystem: Environmental > Aquatic > Marine > Oceanic > Photic zone | place: Costa Rica: the Eastern... | reverse complement strand
GGGGGGGGGGAGAGAAATTTTTTTAAACTTTTTTGAACTTTTTTTTTTTGAATTTTTTTTTTTATTTTTTTTAATTTTTTATTTTTTTGTGCATTTTAATGTTCTATTATACTTTCTAATATTTGTACTAAATTTTTTTATTAAATTTTTTTTTTATTTTTTTTAAAATTATTTTTAATATTTTTTTTTTTTTTATAAATAAACTGTCGTTAATACTTTTTTAAAAACTTAAAATGATAATTTTTTTTTAAATTAAAAGAATAAATTTTTTTCCAAAAACTTAAAAAGATAATTTAAAAATTTAAAATTTAAATAAATTCTTTCCAAAAATCTTTTTTCATATCTTTAAAAATATTCCAATCTATTCTAAATGATGAGAATAAACAACTTTTAATAATATCATTAAATTTTTTTCCTTCAATAACTTTACAAATAATTTCAGCTTCTTTTACATTATCTACTTTAATTGCCATTGCTCCATGAGTCATTCCATATTTACCTTCCATATCAATAACAGGAGTGTTTATTCCACTTTCACCAAATATAACTTTTGATATACCAAAATGACCTCTATTATTAACATTACTAAACATATACCTAATTCCGCTTTTCGGAGTTGAATGAATACAAGTATATTTAAATTCATCTGATTGTACTTTAGAAACTCTATTTTTTTTATCTGCTCCATAACTAGTTCTATCGTACATTATTTCACATTTTTCCTCATCTTTATCTGCTAAAATAGTTTTTATTTTAGAGATATTATAATTTGGAAGCCATTTAAATTTATCCAGTTTAATATTAATATTTATATTTTTTTCATCATTTACTAAAGTTGATGTATAGTTTTTTATTTTTTGAATTAAATACCAATCATAACGAGTACCACAATTAAAAGTTTGCTTACCATCTTTAACTCCATGAATTGATAAATATATCATTTGATTCTCATTAGTCATTAATTCATATAATCCAAAAAATTTTCCTCTTTTTGTATTAGGTTTTCTCCATCCAGGAGGATGAACATATAAAAGATATCCATTAGGTTTTAAAAATATATTTAATGACATTTTTGTAAAATCTTGCCAAATAGTATTACCTGTTCCAATATTTCCAGATGAATTGTAAGGAGGATTTCCAATAATTGCATCAAAATTATTAATTTTCCATTTTTTTTTGATATCTAATTTTAATGTATCTCCTTCATAATAATTTATTTTGTATTTATTATTATGATCTATTAACAATTTACAAATATAAATATTTGTTGGATTTATATCACTAAAATATAAACATTCTTCAACAATTGTTTTATATCTCTTTTTTTTATTTGGAATAATTTTTTTAAGACCTTTCATGAATCTATCAATAATATCCACTATAAATCCACCTTTTCCAGAACAAGGTTCAAATACTTTATTTAAAGATGTCCAGAATTCTTTCGGAATTTTATCCAACATTTCTTGTCTTAATTTGAATGGTGTAGAAACTTCAGCATTACTTTTCTTTTCTAGTTCTTGTGGAATTAAATATTTGTCAATTAGGTTAGATAACTCCCTAGTATTTTTTATATTTTTCATAAAAAGTTCTTTAACAGTTCTAATAATCTGATTAGTTTCTTTATCATCTTTCATGTATTTTATATATAAATCTATAAAATTTTTTAGTGCTTTTGAATCTATTGATTTACCCCACCAACTCTTAGTTTGATTAATAAGGATATTATTTTTATAATCATCCTTTTCAATTATTTCAAACATTTCTACAAATAATGTTGCTTTATCATGAATAGTTAAAAGACATACAAGAGGAATAATATATTTTAGAATATCCATATAATTTACTTGTTGTTCTTCTTCTTCAACTTTATCTTTATCACTTATTTCTGATGATATATCTGTATCTTCAGTATCAACTTTTATTTTTTCAATACCTTTTTTAATTTTTTCTTCTTCATCTAATAATTTATCTTTTAATTCTTTTAGTTTTTTTGTAGGTGTTGTATTACTAAACATAGCATTAAATAACATCTGTTCTTCTTTTTTTAGTAATATTTCTTTAAAACAAAGACGATTTAAATAATGATTTAATGCATTTTCTACATTTGATGAAAATAATTCATATATATTTTTACTGAAATCAGTAATCTTTGATACATCATTTCCAAAAGAATGCATCCAATGGTCACCATTTAAATTTATAAGTCTTTCTTGCAGTATATATTTTGTTGCTTCTCTTGGATGAATATCTGGTTTTATCAATGAAGCATAATTAATTATAGAAGTTTCAATAACTCTATGAATATTTAAATCCAATACAAAACCACATTTTTTATTTTTACCTTCTGTCATACAACGAAACATCATCTGATAAATCATATCAAATCCCTTATTATTATTTAATAACAACACGATATCACAATTATCAATTGATACTCCAAGACTACATTGTTTACCACTCAATACAAGAACCCCTTTTTTACCACTATTTCTAGCTTTGATACGCGCATCCTCAATAGATTGTTTGGGATTATTAGTAGTTTTACTATTAATACTAATTATTTCATATTCTGGAATAACATTATTTTTTTCTAAAATATTTATTGTTGCTTTAGAAATTTTATCAATATTATTTTGTGGTAAAAATGCCATAATAATCATAGGTTCATCTCTAAAATCTCCTTCTCCAATAAATCGAGAATCTATTGTTGGATTTTTACATATTTTTTCAATTCTCTTCATAAATACATTTTCATCTGGATAATCTTTATCAGGAATTCCAAACTTGTTTTTTTTCCCAAAAATTTTATACCATAATTTTAAATTTTCTTCTTCATTTTGAAACTCTTCATTTATTGTTATTGTAGATTTTCCAATGTCCATATCTTCTTTTATACCTTGTTTAAGAAGAAAACAGGCATCTGATGACCAACCATAATTATTATCTCGTGTATCATTTATTATTTCAGATACAACATCTGGATTAATTTCATCAGTTAATAACCATAATTCTGGATATTTAGAATATTCTCTAATTATACTATCCTGAGAATATTTCGAAATAATATCTTGAATACACTCACCATGTTTTTCTATTAATCTTATGATGCTATCTTTATCTGTAATATTTTTACAAAGTTTAATATCTTCTAAATCCCATAAAATCCAAGAGTCTTTTGGAATATTATAATCATTTATAGGTTTAGAATATGTTGCTGTAATTTGAGCTGTAAATGCTTCTTTTCCATAAAATTTTAATGTTTTCTTTGCTAATTCTGTTGTTCCTCCATTATGACTTTCATCTAAAAATCTCATATCAAAAGACATTTTTTTTAACCATGGTATACTTTTTGTTCTTTCCTCAGTATTATTATCCCCCTCTTTATCGATTGTAGTCTGTAAAAATTGTTTGGAACAAATAATAATATTTTTTTTGGTTAAATCAGGTTTTTTATTTTTATCTTTTAATACAATTACATTAAAATTTGTTAATTGTATACAGTCAAATACTTTTCTTTGTTGTTCGATTGTTTCATTTGGTGCTGTTGTAATTACTAAATAATTACATTCATCCTTATCTTTACTATCCTCAATAATACAACCACCTATTATATAACTTTTACCACTTCTTTGAATGTGACCCCATAGAATTTTTTTTTTATCACAATTTTTCAATCTAATTGTTTCTAAGACACCAAGATGCTGGTGCATTTTTAAACATAATGTAGTTTTTTTTGAACTAATAATATTATCAATTGGAGTCTGTCCATAAAATATTTTAAATTGATTATATGCTTGATTCAAATCTTCCCAGTCAATAATATTAGTATCCTCTTTTTCTAACAATAATTTCAATTGCAAATTAGTTTTTTCTATTTTTTTTTTCATAGTTTCAAAATCAACTCTATTTCTAATACATATACATAATGACATTGTATAACCTTCATCCTCATACTGTTTAAAATTTGTTAATATTTTATCAATATCAAGTTTTCCAACTTGTGTTTTATTTAAATTTTTTGATGTTGTTACCAATAAATGTTTTTCATTATCTTTTAACATTCCTGTCAAGTCAGATGAATCACCTTTATCTTTTAAATTAATTAATTCTTTTTTTCCATTGTAAAATATATCTTTAATCACAGTATTCTTTTGAATAGTTTTTTTATTAAAATTACCTTTACAAATATCATATGATTTTAGTTTATCTATTAAACCTAATCCTGCAAATAATCTTAATAGTGATTCTTGTTTATCTTTTCCAACCCATGGTTCTTGTAACCAAGGTACAATATTATTTTCTTTATACAATTGAAGAAACTCATAAAGATCAGTAAATGTCTCCATATTATATATTATTTTTTATTGACATATCAATGCAAAGCATCATAAATAAATTTTTTTCAAATTTTTTTTTAGTAAAATATTTTGTTATAATATATAAAAATATTATAATAATTAATTTAAATATCCTAAATTCTTTAAATTATCCAAAAAAAAATCTCTATTTACAAAAGTCCATTCTTTTTTTTCACACCAATAGTTTTTTCTATCATCTATATTAGTAATTTTTTTAGCATGAGATTCAATACTATTACACGATTTACAAATAAACGCTCTAAAATAACCTGGATATTCATGTAAATTATATTTACCCGGTTTATTCAAATCATGCCAATGATCAAGAACAAGTTCATTAAATTCACCTTTATGACATATTCTACAATAAGGTTTTGAATAACGTTCTCTATTGATATTATCTATAATATTTTCTTTAGTTAAACCCCATGATTTATTCATTTCAACAAAATATTTATCACGTTTAATATTTATTTGTATACCAAAATTATTTTGTGAAAAACAGTGTCTTGGAACTATTCTATTTAAAATTCTATTTTTATCATTTAAAGTTGTTTGTATATTTTTATTTGTATATTCCCAATCCATTGGGTAATAATCTTTATCATTGTAATATACATCCATAATCTTATTTAACTTAAATAATTTTGTATTTAAATAAAATTATAATCAATTTTTACAAAAACGTTAGGTTATATTAAAAAATATATACAAAATAAAAATTAATTATCAATTAATTTTTATTAAAATTAAACTTTCCTATAAATATATTTTTTAATTATAATATATTATAATGAATAAATATAATAACAAATATAAAATAATACTTTATATTTTAATACTTACAAGTTTATATTGTATATATATTAATGAATCATTTACAAATAATAAAAAAGTACTCGTATGTGTATTAAGTTATCATAAAAATTATAATTTATGTAAAACAATTTATAATACTTGGGGAAAACATGTAGATATTCTTTTTTTTGTTAACAAATATACAAATGAATTTCCAAATATTGTATTAAAATCAAATGATCCTAAAAATTTATGGCAGAAAGTATCTGAATTATGGAAATATATATATAAAAATTTATACTATAAATATGATTTCTTTTTTCAAGTAGATGATGATACTTTTGTTAATTATATCAATTTAAAAAAATATATTAATATATTACCAATAAATGAACCTATTTACGCGGGAAAAAGATTATATATACCAGATAAACAATTATATTTTAATAGTGGAGGTGCAGGATATATATTAAATAAAAAATCAATAGATATACTAATAAATAAAATAAAAAAAATAAAATATTATGGAGCAGGAGATACTGGAATTGGATTTATGTTTAAAAATACAATACCTCTGTATAATACAACAGATAGATACAATCGTGATAGATTCCATCCATTTAATCCAATTACAATGGTTAATATAAATAAAAATAATAAATTTTGGTATCATGATTATATTTCACAATTTAATACACAATTAGGTTTTAATAATGTTTCAAATGAAACAATTTCATATCATTATGTAAATGAATTGATGTGTGAAAAATTATATAAAAGCCTTAATTTAGAATAATTGGATATAATATATATGTCTCTAATTAGTTTCATATATAAACTTTTATAAATTTAGTTTTAAAATTATAATAATTTTTTCAAAAACATTGAAAATATTTCACATTATTAATTTATTATTAATAAAGATAAAAAAAAATAGATATTAATATGTATCAATTTGTTGGAAATTTTAAAGGTAAAATCGATAGTGAAGATACTCAAAAGATATGTAAAGTGGTTCCAAAAAAGAAAGGTTATATTAAAAATATATATGAAAATAAATTCTTAGAATTAGATGATGTAAGCAAATACATTATTTCCATAGGTTCATCTAAATTTAATAAATTATCTCATGTGATGAATAATAATCCAATAATCTGTATTGAACACTCTATTGATATTATTACAGAAAAATCAAATCACGGATTTGTTATTCATTCTGATAAAGATGGACCTGTAGCAGGAAAATGCTTTACAATAATTTATTATTATAAAGTACAAAATATAAAAAATAATAAATTAAGTTTTTATGAAATAAAAGATTTATATAAAAAAAAGGGTGATTATTATAATTTAATAGATGAATTTGAACCTCAAGAAGGAGACATGATAGTTTTTGATGGTGATGTTCTACATTGTCCATCAGATTATGAAATAGAAAATAAAACTTCTTCATCAATTAGAGAAATTTTAGTTTTTTTTATTAGTTTATAGAATAAATTTTTATACATATTAATTTAAATTTACTTTTACATTAGGTATATTATCTTTAACTTCATTAAAATTATCTTTTACTTCATTATATTTTGAAATTATTAAATCTTTATTATTATATTGATCTGATAATTCTTGATAAATTTTCTCTATATTATTTATATATGAATTTTCTCTTATTGTTTGAGTGTATTCTTGTTTTTTTGTATCTAATAACGCTAAAACATCATCATGTATATCTTTATCAGTTAATAATTTATCATATATTTTATCTATTTCACCATCTAATTCTTTTTCAAGTTCTTTAATAGTTTTTCCATCTTTAATATTTAAATTCAATAAATCTAATTTAGGTTTAAACATATAATTATTTCTAAGATCTGAATATAATCTTTCATAAATATCATGATCACCATAGTATATATATTGCTTGACCATTCCTAAATAAAATAAAATTTCAGTTGTGAATGCTCCAAGTATTAAGATAAATAATGATGTGTTAACACTAAAAAATCCGCCATCTTTATTTCTCCATGGAGTTTTGGATATAAATATTTGATAAATTATTGAGATAAATATTACAATTAGTAATCCTATAATAATTGGACCTAATTTACTTTTAATACTTTTCCAATTTTCATCATTTCTCCATTGTTTATTTTTAATTGATAATCTTTTTATATTATTTTTTAATTCTGGTAATCTAGAAAAAATTTTTTCATCACTTTCTCCTTTATTTTTGAATTCAATGTATTTTTTATAATCTTCATTAATCTTTTTAATTTTTTCTAATATATTTTTTTTTGAATCTAAATCATAATTTAAATATGTACTAACAATGTGTAATTTATTTTTTAATACTGTATCAACTTGCTGTGACGCGAAATTTTTAAAAAACCAAATTTGTACTATAATAAAAAAAAGAATATTAGTAAATGTAATTATTAAATTTGGAGTTTCAAATATATCTATAAATTTATATGGCATTATATAATATTATAATATAATAAATTTATTATATTATAGTATATATATAAATGGGTTTTTATGAAAGTTTAACTAGTTTAGATGGAAAAAGAGGATGTTTTTGTATAATTTTAGTTGCAACAATATTAACAATATTTGAAATTGCTTTTTTTTATCTAGTAGTAGTTCCAAATATTAATTTTCAATTTAATAATGGTATTAGTACTATTTCCAAATCTATTGCAAATAAAGTAAATTTACTTAAATTAAAATATATAAAAGATCATAAATTATATTCTTATGTATTAGGATTAGTAAATAGTAAAATAGATACTGTTCCCTTAAAATCATATCTTCATACATTAAATGAAAGAGAAAAAATTATAATTAATAAAAATAATAGATATGTTGCTTTTACAGGATTAGCTATTATTACTGTATTAATATTATTACTAATAAAAATTAAAAATAATATTTATAAAAATACAGAATATATTAAAAAAAATGAAGATGAGAGAAAAGGTGTATTAACATCTCCTATATGGACAGCTGTTTTTACAGTAATAATTTTAATTTCATTCCAAATTAGATTTTATTTTTTCTCTCAAGAATACAAATTTTTAGGTACAGGTATAGATAATGAACATTTAGTTGGAGAAATTAATGAATTTGCATATAGTAATATATAATATTTATAATTAACGAAAATTATTATTACTTGATTTTTTTGGAATAATTCTTCTTATTTTTCTAACGGGTAATGGCTTAGGTACTGATGCAGGAGCTGGTTCAGGTGAAGATACAGGAGCTGGTTCAGGTGAAGATACAGGAGCTGGTTCAGGTGCAGGAGATGGCTCAGGTGCAGGAGATGGCTCAGGTGCAGGAGATGGCTCAGGTGCAGGAGATGGCTCAGGTGCAGGTGCTGGCTCAGGTGCAGGTGCTGGCTCAGGTGCAGGTGCTGGCTCAGGTGCAGGGGCTTGTTCAGATGATGAATTACTATTTTTTTTCTTGGATTTTTTTATAGTTTTTTTATTTTTTTTTGGTTCTTGATTTTTTTCAGAATCTTTAGTGTCATTGATTAAAATTTTTTCTTGAGTATTACTCATTATATAATAATATATATATATTATTTTTATAAAAAAAATAATTAATTAAACTCGGATTAATTGTGGATCTGACCATAAACCAAAAATTTGCTTAATTAGGAATATAAATGGTGAAATTAAATTAATATTAGCTTTAACAGAAATTAATTCTGATTTAATTTTACCATAATTATTATACATTCCATCTAGACAAGATTGCCTAAATTCATAAGTAGAGCGTGGTTCTTTAATTTTCTTTTCAAGATCACATTTATTGCCACAAATTGAAATTGGAATATTTTTAATTTTATTTTCATCACAAATTCTTTTAATATTTGCAATCCATTCACTAATATTATTTTTTGTATCAATATTACTAATATCATACATTCCAATAATTGCATCAGAACCTAAAATATAACTATCTCTTAAAGTTCCAAATTTTTCTTGACCTGCAGTATCAAATAGATGAACAATAATAGATTCACCATTAACAGTAAATTCTAATTGACAAACATTACATCCAATTGTCGCATCATATTTTTTACTAAATTTATAACTTGAAGATAATCCATTACTCAATCTATCAAAATAAGATGACTTACCTGTAGCACCGTCACCAATTAGAGTAATTTTGATATGTTTTTTACGCTTGGTTTTAAGAAAACTCATTATGCTTATTTTGTATTAACCTATATTTAAAATATTTTATTAAGTTATAAATAAAATGTAAAATAATCAATTTTTTTTATCTACATAAAAGAAATTACTAATTTAAATACTACAAAATAAATAATATAAATAATGGTAATACTAAAAAACCAATGTTTGAATGAATTATTCTTTTCATAAATTTTTTGGATTACAGTATCATTATTCATATTATCATATAGATAATCTAATTTTTCATCAAGAGATAGAGTTCTGAATTTAGCTTTTTCTACAATATTTTTATAACTATCAATTGAAATAATTTTCAGAACTTCTTCAATAAATGTATCAGAAGTAATGTCTAACTCTGATAGTTCTTTATTATCATCCCAATTAATTTCTTTATTTTTTTCGTTGGCAATATACAATGTTACAAGACCATTTGGCCTATTGGAGCAAATGTTTGGAATTACAAGTCTAAACAATCCATTCTGTGAATAAAATGTTCCAGATCCATCATATTCACAATCTTCAAAATCTCCAACATATTTTATAATACGTACTGGACTATCATAATATTCAATACAATTTTCACCAAAATTACCATCACATTGAACACCTTCAATATGCAAGTTACCCGAAGGATACATTGATTGTTTAATTGATGATGATTTTTGTTTTTCAAATTCTTTAACAAAGTTGTTTTTAGACTCTGATGAAGATGAATCAAACCTAATACCGAAACGAATATTATTAATTACAATTTCAAAATCATATGTATTAGACTTTGTTTTAACATTAGAAAGAATATAAATTGAATTACCCTTAATAGATTCTTCAATCAATTTAATTTCTTCTTTTTCTTTTTCATATGAAAGTTCTAATTTTGAACCTTCAATTTTAAGTAATCCATCTCCAAATTGTGTATATGTGCTATCGCCATTATAAGTAAAAATAGAAACAATGTATTTAGAAATTGACATGATAAATTTATTTAGTAAAAGATATATTTATAATTTAAAAGTATTAACCGGAAAATTATTTTAAATCAATTTTTTTTACATAATAAAAATTGAAATGTAAATTTATTCTAAGTTTATTACCTATATTTTAAATAAAAGAAATACATAATAAATATAATATTATATTTATAATGTTGGATAAAAATTTTGAAATTTCTCCAAATAAAACTAAAACCATTAAATCTAAAGATTATCATTCGCGGAATATTTTTAATCAAAATTATCAAGATAATACCAATATTAATTCATATGACTATTTAATAGAATTAATTATGTCAGCAAAATAATTACTTAATTTCATGAACGAATCCATTTTTCAAATATTCTTCTGAATTAAACCAGGATTCGTCAGTTAACATTTTTTCCAATTTTTGTTTATAAGATTCATCTTTTTGTAAAGAACTCATGTATATATCTACTAATGCATTATGTAAATCAGTAACAAATTTTGCATGAGATTTAATATGAGTATATTTTACACCACCTCCAGTGCCTCCAGATAATTCATGAATCATTGCATGTGCATATTTTGTCATTTTTCTTTTATCTGCAACAACACACATAATAGTTCCAGCAGATGCTACTAATCCAGTAACAATTGAAATAAATTCTATATTTTTATATTTACTTTTAATCATTCTTATAAAATCAACAAATTTTAATATAGATGTAACTGAGCCTCCTGGAGAATCTACAATATATGTTATTGTAAATTTATCTGTTTCATATTCTAATTCTGTATTAACATCGTCACTAAATTCTATTAGTTTAGATTTATTTTTATTAATTATTGATGATATTTTTTTAATTGCTAATTCTATTGTATCATCATCTATATGAGCTGTAAAATGTAATTCGTTTCCAATTGTATATATTTTTTCTTCATAAGGATTTTTAAATAAAGGATGTTTTTCATCGTCATCTGAATCTGAATTTACAACTTCATATTTTCTTTTTTTATTCATAATAGTTTTAATTATAAATAAATATTAAAGTATGTTACCTAAAAAAATTTTAATTATTTAACTTAACTTTAATTTAATTAAATTAAATTATTAATAAAATATTTCAGACTTGATAATTGAACGAACTTCCATCAAAGCTTTCCCAAGAATATTTTGAGCATCATGGGGCCAGTTTGATTTATTGTAAGAATGAACATTTGGAGAACCATCTTTATTAAATAGATATACCCCAAGTCCTAGAACTTTATCCATAGGAGATGCAAAAGCTATAACTTTATCTCTTGTGTCAAGCAGATTATTTATTATAGATTTGTTTTTCTTAAATTTATTATAATTAACAGTTACTAAGATTTCAAAATATAGTTGACTCCATTTTACTTGATCAAAATTAGAAATATTGTTTCCAAGTTTCTTAATTTCAGTAGGATTATTAGACAACATTATTTGCTCCTTTGCAAATTCATCTCCAAATAGTTGTGCCTTTCTAGCCATAATATATTGATCTGCACAGTTATACTTAATAGAATCAATACTAAATGGTATTTTATATTCCAAGGAGAATATACCGTATTCGTTATCATTCCATTTATTAAATAGAATAACCTTACTGCTATCTTCAAGTGATTTAATTACTATATTAGATATACCCATGTTAATTTTACTTGCTTCACTCTGTTCATAATCATATCCTATACCATGACCACGACCATATCCTTTACCACGACCATATCCTTTACCACGACCATATCCTTTACCACGACCATATCCTTTACCTTTACCATGACCACGTCCTTTGTCATGACCACGACCATAACCTTTACCTTTACCTTTACCTTTACCTTTCCCTTGTAAATTACTTTGACCTTTACCTTTACCTAGGAAATGAATTTTCCCTTTACAATTCATAATTTCAGGATTAAACATAGGTTTCTGAGAATCACCGAGGTCAGACATAATGTATAGAAATAGATACTCTTTCAAATATCTTTAGAATACTGTATATTTAATTAAGAAATACCTATATATTAAATTTTCAATTTTTATTTATACCATTTGCTTAAATATTTAATATAATTATATATTATAATGTCTATTACAAAATTATGAAAATATCAGTGGGAATGGTTAAATAAATATGGTAAAATAAATTTAATAGATTGGAGATATGATTATATAGATATTGAAAAAGGGGATCCGATTGGACTAGACTGGTATTATATTGGAAATTGGAAACCTACTATAATAGAACCACATCCTTCACAATATGACGACGGGTACATAAAAAGACGACAAAATCTAAAAAACAATCCATATTTTTATTGGCCAACTAATTAAGAGTTTTACATATCTTACTTTTTCTGATACCATTCATCAAAATTCTTTTTTGTCTTACCATCATATTTATATGCATATTTTTTCTTAATCAATAAATTATTAATATATACGTTATTACTAAATATATCTACCAATATTCTACCATATTTATCATAATTATAACATAAAACCTTAATACATTTATTTAAAATTAAAGACTCCAAAAATTCTTTTCCTTTGATAGCAATTTTTTTTTCATTTTCATTTTTAGATCTTATCTCTGCAGCATCTATGCCATTTAATCTACAAATAAATCTATAAAATTTTTTGTTATATAAAAATACAACATGAATAGAATCTGCATCATAACACTTTACACATTTAGCAATTGTTTCATATCCATTAAATGAAAATATAGGAGTTCTAATTGTTGTATTTTCTAATTCTATTAAATCTAATTTGGGTTGAATTTTTATTCTATTTGAAACTTCATTTTTACTTTGTTTACATCCCATTATATATATTAATATATGAATAATATATGATTAATATATTTAAATAAAAATATTTAAATATATATATATATTAATTTAATGAATCTTTTCCAAGGTTCAAATTTTGAAAAATCAATTTTTAAATTATATAATAATAAATGTATTCTTACAAATTTATATTCAAATAACAAATGTGAAATAATCCCAATAATTAGATATACCGATTGTATTAAAATAAATGATAAAATTAAAAATATAAAATATAATAATATTTTACTAAAGAAAGAATTTATAAATGATTTTCAAAATTATAATTTTACTTTTGATTTTATAAATTATAAACAAATAGATAAAAATAGTATAGAAATACCAATATTAAGTGATTTATATTCAGTAAATTCTGTTTTTTATAAAGATAAAATAATTGTACTACCGTATACATGTTTATATTTTGTCAAATACCATTATTACAAATATAAAGAAAAAAGAACAACATTTCAAATTGATATATCATATTTAAAAGAAATTATTCACGTATCAGAGTATAATGATTCTATAAATGTATATGATAATGAAAACAATATTATAATGCTTCCAATTGATTAGTCATTATAAAAATTGATATTTTAATAATCTAACATCAATATATAAAATAATAGATAAAAAAGTCTAATTTATAAACTAATAGAATAATGAGTTTATATAGATTACCAAAGTATCAATTATATCTAGATAGTAATGATAAAAAAACATCTTTATGGATAAATTCAAATGAAGGTATTAAATATAAGAACAAAATAATTAGGCAATTTAGAACAGGAATTATAAAAATTCCTCATTATATAATTCATAAAGTATTGAATATTGATTATGAAAGAATTAATAAAAATGATTATTCAAATTTTGAAAGACAAAAAATAGAAGAAATTATATTATCTCTTTATTTTTTTCGTGGAGGAATGAATGTGAATGACATTAATAAACTAGATATTGAAATATCTGGATTATTTTGGGAAATATTAAATGAATATAAATTACCAACAAAATTTAATAAAATAATAGAATTCGGTGAAATATTAAATAGAGATCATAATTTAGGTAAAAATTTATCAGATATTTTATCTTGGTATATTGGAGATAAAAATTTTAAAAAATCTTTACAAAATTATAATACTAAAAGAAATTATATTATAAGTTTTAATTTTAGGCTACTTGTTAGAAAATATATTATATTGTTAAAAGAAAATAGAATACATGTAGAAAAAAAAAATACAATAAGTAAAATATTTTTAGAATTAAAAAAATTAGATAATTTTATTGTAATACATTTATTAAATTTTCTTTAACATGCTAATGATGTTTTTTGGGATACAATTTTATTTATAATAAAATTATATATTTTTTCTTGAATATTACTAAATTTATCTTTATTACTTTCAAAATCATCATTACAATTTATAATTAGATTTTCATTATTATTTAGCCACTCTTCGTGATATTTATGACAGTTTTCCAAATATTCGATAGGAATATTCTCTCCATCACGATTTCTTTTATTTATTCTTTTAAAACTTGTTTTTGGATCAGTTTGAATATAAATATTTCCTATTATTGGAATTTCATCTATAAATTCATTAAACCATTTTAAATATATTTTATAATTTATATCTTCTATTTTATTTTCATCATATAACATTCTAGCAAATATATTTTTATCTGTTAATACTGATCTTTCTGTAATAAAAATTACAATCTTTTTATCATCCTTACACTCTTTCATTTTATTTCTTATGTTATTTAATCTTGAAATATATGCCATCATTTGAAATGAAAAAGAATATTTTTGTTGATCCTTATAAAATTTTGTTAAAATTGATTCACCTTTATCATCAACAATTTTTACCCATTCATCTACAGGTTCTTGTATAAATTCAATATCATATTGAAAATTATTTTTATGCCTTTCAAGTAATTTTACTAAAGTTGATTTACCTGATCCAATATTTCCATCAATGCTAAATATATACACCATTATTACTAGTTTATATTATTTAATTTATAGTTATATATAATATAATCAATTTTTATATATAAATATATTTTATATTAAAGTATATATCTTAAACAAAATGAACGAATTACAAAAACAATTTAATGATTTTAGTATTACCCGAAAAGAAAATCCTAAATTATTTGAAAATTTATTAGATAATATGAAAAATCTAAAAATTTCCGATGAATCCGATTCTGAAATAGATAATCTTTTACAAAAAGTAGAAAAATTATCAATAAAAAATAAAGAAATAATACTAGAAAAAAAGGATGGTAGTATTATTAAATTTAATTATCCATGTTTAATAGAGTTTTTACAATATAATCCTTTATATAAACCTAATTATATTTTCTAGTTATAAATATTTTGGATGAGTTGCATATTGACAATCAAATGTATTAATTAAATTTAAATCATCTTGAGATAATATTTCTTTATTAGTAACTATATTTTCTATAATATGATTATTATTTTTACTTCTTGGAATTATAACATGATTTTGTTGTAAATTCCATAGTAACATTGTTTGAGCTGGAGTTATTTTATTATTTATACTAACATTCATTAACTGATTGTCATTCATTTTTTCTCCCTTTGCTAATGGGGAATGTGCAACTATTTTTATATCGTTATTATTACAAAAATTAACAATATTATTTCTAAGTAAAAATGGATTAATTTCTATTTGATTACAAAAAGGTTTTTTTTTACTAATAATTTGGTGTAAATGATTTTCATTATAATTACTTACACCGATATTAATTACTTTATTTTTTCCAATAGTAGAATAATATTTCTCTAGTAGATCCCAATTTTTTTCATAATCTATCGGTTCATGTAATAATATAAGATCAATATAATCTAAACCTAATTTTTTAAAACTTTCCTCAATACTTTCTTGAATTTTATTTGATTTTAATTCTTTTCTACTTATTTTTGTTGTAACAAAAATATTTTTTCTATCTATACCTGAATCTTTAATTGCTCTTCCAACTTGTTCTTCATTTTTATACAAAGGAGCAGTATCTATGTGAGTATATCCATTTTGTAAAGCAAATTTTACTGATTCATATGTATTATCATTCAATCTGTATGTTCCAAATCCTAATTGTGGAATATCCCCCATCTTTATTTTTGATTAAAAAAAATTGATAATTCAATTTATAATGAATATATTATTCAACTTTTTTTAAATATACATATATTGTAGTACATTTATTTTAATAATGAATTTTATTAATTATCCTTATTTAAATAAATATTTTAATGACGAATGGTTAAAAATGATTATAAAAAATAAAGATAAAGTTCATTGGGAATGTATATCATCTCACGATTTTGCAACTATTGAAATTATTAAAGAATATCCAGATTTACCTTGGTGTTATAGAGGAATATCTCATAATAATAATATTAATATGAAGTATGTTTTGGATAATTTAGATAAAGATTGGGATTTTAATAATTTATCTTATAACAAAAGTATAACTATTCAAGATATACGCGATAATCCTCAATTTAATTGGAATTTTGGAGAAGTTGTTAGAAGAATTTCAATGGACGAATTAAATAAAAATTTAGATTTATTAGGAAATTATTTAATAAATTTAGATGAAAATCCAAATACTCCTATTAAATATTTTGAAGAAAATAAACTAGACTGGGATTGGAAATATATTTCAAGTAATAATACATTAGATTGGGATACTATAAAAAAATTTAAAGATAGATGGGTATGGGAATGGATATCCTATAATCCTGTAATTAATTGGGATATAGTAAAAAACAATAATAATTATCCTTGGAATTGGAATGGATTGTCAAGTAATAAAAATTTTGATTGGAATTTTATTAAACAGAAAATATCAGAAGGATATAAATTCTCCAAAGAATCATTTTCATGTAATCCTAATTTAACACCATTTATAATAAATACAGAAAAAGAAGTAAATTGGATATGGACAGTATTTGGTATAGATGAAAATCCTATGAATTTAGGAAAAGAAAAATGGATAATAGATAAAATTAATAAATCAAGTATTATTATTACAAATCTATTTAGAAATAATTATAATAAAAAAATTAATTATACTATTAGAGAATTTTGTATTTGCCCTATTTCATTATCAATTATGAAAGAACCAGTTGTAGATAATGAAGGTATAAGTTATGAAAAAAAATACATTGAAGATTGGATAAAAAGAGGTAATAAAACAAGTCCAATTACAAATAAAAAACTTGAATTAAAAGATTTAAAACCTAATTATACATTAAAAAAAATACTATCAAAAATCTAAATTTATTTATTAAATAATTTTAGTAAAACATTATTATGTTCCATTGTACATGGGCCAAAAAAACAATTTTCTAATACTAATTGTCTTTTATTTATATAATAATTTACTTTTATTTGAGCTTGATAATTTTGATAATTTGAATTATTAATTATATTTAATTTAGCTGTTTGTTCAAGTCTAAATACTCCATTTAGAATCTTTTTTTCATTATTATATAAATATATATCTGTTTTTTCAGTAATCTTTGATAATATATTCATATGTATTTTATTTACACCAAATACCAAATTTTCTAAAAATATTTTTTCATGTTTATCGTCACAATTTATTATAAATCCATAATAATAAATTTTTTCTTCATTATTTTCTATTATTTTAATTTTGTCATCTTTATCAATATTTTCATTTGTATCCAAAATTTTTAAATATTTTAAATAGATTGAATTTAATAAATTATAAAATGATTCTGTTAATTTTTTTTTGGGATTAATTTTTATTAGATTATTTATATTTTCAATAACATATTCCATAAGTAACATACTTTTTATAATATTTTTTAAAAATTTATCTTTAATTTTAATTAAAACTTTTTTTGAACTTTTATTTTTTTCAATATAAATTTTTGATTCTGACATATTTCTAATAGCTCCAAAATTATTATATTTAAAAACTTGACCAGGATTAAATGTTTTTTTTAATATAAATGTATCAATGTTTTTAATAATAGTCCAATTCATAATTCTTTTCATATAATTTTCAGATAGATTATCCCAAATATTTTTTACTTGAATATTATATAAATTAGCTGAACCTAATTGTAAATTTAAGTTTTTTTCTTTAGGTGATGGTAATTCTAATTTTTTAATATTATTGTTATTATTATCATTAAGATTATTTTTATATTTAGGAATTATATCTAATCCCGGAGGAGGACCAAGTTTGCTAATAGGATGAATTATTTTTATTTTACAATTAAGTAATTTATTTTTAATATTATTAATTTTATCTTCACTTAAAAAATCTTTATTAAAATATTCAAACATATTTGGAGTAAGTAATAGAGGGGTATATTTTATATTACTTATACATTTTTCACAAACTAAATCTTTATAATTTATATTTTCTTTTAAAAATAAATTTAATTTGTTAGAACATTTTGTACAAATCATTTCTAATCCTATCTTTGAATAAAGAATTTCGTATATCTTACTATCTGTTGAATAAACTTTTTTAAATTTTATATATGGTAAATTTATATTAGTAATATTTGCATACGATTTTTGTTCAGGAATATAAATTCTAGAATTAATATTTAAATTTTTACAAAAATGTAGCTTATCTTCAAATTTAATTTTTTCTAGTTTAATTAAATTATCAATTTCAGTATCAATTAAATCTATATTTGAATTAATAACTTTTAATAAATTATCATTTGATCTTTTAATTAATACATTAAATATGCTTTCTATTGAATCATTTGTATAATGTTTATTGTATATTTCATGTAATTTATCTTTAATTTGATACTTAATGTTATTTTGCATAATTAATAAAAAAATTAATTAATGAAAGATATTATTAAATTAATCTAAAATGATAAAAAAATATATTTTCAATTTTTTTTTAATCATGTATTATTATATTGACAAATTTCACATGTATCTGTTATATTAATCATACTACACATCGGACATTCCCAAATTTTTCCTTGCTTATTAATAGTATTTCTCAAAAATCTGTAAATTTCTGCATTATGAGGACCGAATTGCCAGTCATACATGTATTCAGATTTTATTGGGGGTGAATCCTTAATTCTTTTTACATAAATTTGAGAAGGATAATCTTTATACAAATCACTCACAATTAAATTTTTATTAGAAGGTTGTATACCCCTAAAAATCCCATTAAGTTCTCTTGTGTCAAGATTGTATAAGTAAATATCTGTATTTGGTCCAATAGTTTGCATTTTTTTAAATTCACTATCAGGATATCCAAATATACCAGTTGTTAAAAAAGTATAAGCCGTGTAATTATAACAAGAAAATATAAAACAATCACAATATCCACTTTCACTTTCAATTAATTGTTTGGAGATAGGTAATGGTTTTGATGCCATTTTTTTATTCAAAAATATTCCAGGAGGATCATAGAATTTTAAATTATCTGTCATATTCAAGAATTTATAAATATCTATTATAATATTTTCAACAATAGGTCTTGATGATTTGATACAAATCATTTCATATTCCCCTTTTTTGATTGTAATATCAATTTCATTAATTAAAATATTTAAATTATATTTTTCTTTTAATGATTTAATTTTTGATCCTTTTAATCCAATAATTCTTCCAATATATTTCTTCTCACACAAGCTCTTACAATAATATTTTTTTTTAATCTTTAGAAAGTCCCAATCCAAATTTATAATATTAAAGAATTGCCTCGAATTTTCAATTTCAATAGTCTCATCCTCCCTTAATCCAGGCGATTTAAAAAATTCTAAACTATCAGTATTATTAATATATTTAAAAATATCTTTCATAATATTTTCTATTTTATCTAATTTTGAATGAATATTAATGTATTTTACTGGACTATCAAATTCTATATCATAGCAGTCAGTTATGTATATTTTAGTATCATATTTCATTCTTAAATCATTAATATGATATCCATTTTTCCCAATAAGTCTTCCAGTCAATGAAGATATACACATAGTTCTAAAAATAAAATCTTGATCGTATATTTTTTTGTATGTCCAATCCAAATTAATTACACTATCCATTTCAAAGATTGTAATTCCAAAGTATTTTATGTTTAATTACACACAATTTTAGAATTTTTTTTTTCTTAAGAATATAAGTATTTCTATAAAAGTTAAATTCAATTTTTATTAATATATATATATAAATTAGATTAAATATATATATATATATATATATATAATATGAATGAAGATAATATTTCATTATCCACTAGATATTGTGATTTGTCATTAGTTATTTTAACTGGGGTATTATATTTTTTAAATAGAGAAAATAATCATTTAAAATTTATTATTGGTATATTTTGTATGTGGGCAATTTATATATATAATAATATTAAGAAAAATAAAGGAATATTAAAACTATGGGGATTAAGATTAGATAATTTGAAAAAATCTTTTAAAAAACCTACATTTTTTTTTATTCTTGTTTTTATTCCTATTTTAATAATTTATTTAAAATCACATAATAAAAATATATCAATTAATAAATATTTTTATATTACTTTAGGTTTGTATTTATTTTGGGGTATTTTACAACAATTTTTATTGCAATCAATGATAACACGTAATTTAAATGAAATTATAAAAATAAATGAAAAAAAAAGAAAATTTATAATTATATCAATAATGAGTATTTTATTTGGATTATTACATCATGGAGATCAAAAATTATTCAATTCGTCAATAATAATTGGGGGATTTTGGACATATTTTTACATAATTGATAAAAATATTATACCTCTGGGTATATATCATGCTATTATTGCAACAATTTATTATTTTTGGGTAAAAAATGAAAACATTTTACAAACTTTAATAAAAAAAAATTAATTATTTAATATATTATTTGAATAAAGGTTTACATTCTCCATATAAAAAGTTAATTCTAACAGATAATGGATCAATTCTATCATATAAATCAATAAATTTCCACATAGATTTATATTTTTGATCATTTCTATCTTTTAGAAAACTAGTTAGAAAATTATATAAATCTAAATTGGTAATATTGCAAAAAATATTTAATGTTTCATCATACCATACTTTATTTTGAATATTTAATGGTAAAATACTCAAAGGAATTGAATATACTATTGATGTATCATGAAAAGTATAATCTATAATATTATCAGTATTTTTTTGATATTGATAACCTTTCATATTTAAATTACAATTATATAATATTTTACATTTAGATATATCTAAACCATAAGCATTAGAAATAATAGGATATTCATTATCAAAACTGGTTATATTCCTACTATTTTTATGATAACTAAAACAGTCATTATAACCACCACGTGATCCTCCATAATTATTTTTAGCAGTTCCATACATATTTTTTTTTATTTTAATTTTTTTTGATTAATAATAATATTAATTTCAATTTTTCTTAATAAATAAATAATTAATTTACATAATTTTTTCATGATTTTTATTATAATTTTGGATAATAGTCGTAATTATTGTTGATAAAATTATAGTAATTCCCCCGACAATCATCCAAAATTCCCTATTAAAAGAATTTTTCATAGACATTGAATAAAATGCAAAACTTAAAAATGTTTTAAGAATTGGGCTAAATTGTTCTGCAATAAAATTAGCCATCCATCCTGGAATAACATACTTGTAATTTTTAATATTTTCAAGTTTTGAATTTAGCAAGCAGTCTCGATTATCATTTTCAATATCATTCTTAAAAATTGTACCTGATGATATATCAGCTATACTTTGGAATGCAAATGCATATGTTAATCCAAATGTACCAGAATATTCGTCAAATTTGTAAAGTACCCATATACGAAATATCATAATCATAGTTGCAAAGTATCTCATCCCAATTTTAGGAATAAAATTTATGTAACCTGGGGTGCTAATAAGATACCCAAATACAAGACTGATATATCTAATAATAATTGGGCTACGACTTTTAGTATTCTGAAGAATTACTTTGGCTGATGCATCCATTATCCCATCTGAAACACTAGTAATAAATACGGTTGATATAACTAGTAAGAATGTGTTTAATGTGACATAACCAGATTTATTATTTTTTTTATTGGGTTTAATCTGAAACATATTTTTAGATAGATTTTTTTTAGTATTATCAATTTGATTAAAAATTACAAAAATAATAATTATTAATCCTACTGAAAATGAACCTGTCCCTTTAAAATAAGAAATATAAATTGCTAGAATTGATGCTAAAACAGCTCCTTTTCCACGATAAGCCTGATTATTTTCTCTTACAAGTAGTTTAGAATTTAATTGGTCAAGAACAAAATCTAGACTTGAATAAATATAATTAGTAATACCAATAGATATCAGATAGAGAATAAAATTTTTACAAATAATTACTGAAATAAATTGTAAAAGTAAACTTGCAAAATGAATATATAATAGTGGTATTACAGAATTAGTAAGAAAATTAATCGATAATGATTTTTTACCTGTAATAATATATGCAGTTGGTAGAACTAGCAAATGAGTACTTTTTATAATTGGGTCATATAATGGAAATTTAGTATTGCTAAATCCAAATCCTGAAATTTCAGGCTTTGTAACTAGATATGATGTCAGCATTGTAAAAAACAATACGCCAAAATTAATAGCATAGATATTTCGAAGTACGGTATTCATCTTAAATAAGTTCTTAAATTAATAATATTTTGATATTTATATGAATTACAGATATTAATAATTTCAATTTTTTAAAAATTATAATCTAGTAGTACTCGTATTTCCTAATAAATTTGAAGGACTACCTAAAGATGCTGTTTGTTCTACTGCTGGTGCTGCTGGTGATGGTGCTGGTGATGGTGCTTCTTTTTTTGGTAATAAATATTTTACCCCAGATAATATTAATATTGTAGATTGTGTATATGATTTTGTGTCACCATCACCAATTTCAAATACATCTGTATTATTTAAGATTCTCCCTATATATTTACCCACTGAATAATAATTACCGGTTCTAGCAATCATATATTTATCACCTATTATCAATTCTTCTTTGGTAGTAGGCCCAGAATATTTTTCATATTTATTAAAATTTGGATCTGATTCTTCTTCACCAAGTGTATATTCATGTTGACTATCTGTATGGTTTTTAAGTCGCAAAGACTTAATAGTTTCTTCATCATCTTTATAATAGAATACGTTACTAGATATATTTATATCAAATATCTTTATTTCATCGTCGTTCGGAATATCTCTTTTAAATATATATGTGTCACCATTACTGTGTGTTTCTTTATTTTTAAATGTAAATATACCATACTGATACTCCTCCTGATGTAGAGAGCTTCCAGATTCATATATAATATATTTTTGACCAGGAATTTTTCCTATTTCATATGGCATTGCGGTAATAGCATATGATTTTATCAAATCAATTTCATCACGTGTATATCTAGTGGGTTTATAAAATCTTATTTTATTAATTTGATCTATTTCAATTTCTACATTATTTCTGGAATTAAAAATAGTAAACTGGTGTTTTGAATCTTGAGTATCTTTATATACACCTAATATAGCATTTTGTCTTGGTATAATAATATATATATTATTTTTTTC
>Ga0163111_10000485_pt1 | contig 23842 bp, 23 predicted proteins | sample CRUFie1St18metaG_FD_109645 | JGI IMG/M metagenome (GOLD analysis project Ga0163111, IMG submission 109645) | Marine microbial communities from the Costa Rica Dome - CRUD Field 142mm St18 metaG | ecosystem: Environmental > Aquatic > Marine > Oceanic > Photic zone | place: Costa Rica: the Eastern... | reverse complement strand
TATTCTCAAGAATCAAAAATACCAGTTTTTGATACGTACAATGTCAAAAAACCAGAGGAAAATCTTCCGATTGGTTTGTCCGAAGACCCCATTTACACCGAAAGTATTTCAACAATTGGAAATTATGACTCTAGAACAAGAGCGTTTACAAGTAAATTTATAGCAGACTCAAGGCGTAAATATGATTTTCGAGAGTATGTTGATAGTTTCAGGGACTTGCTTTTCTTTTCTTTTGGAAGAAGTGAAGTACAGAGAACAAGAAGAGCAACAGAAAATGTCCAGTTAGAAAATCAGTTGCAAACTCCTCTGAGTGCTTTGGAATCGCTACAAAACGATGGGTTTTTACCAGACCCAGAGTCTATATCTCGAACAGAGTTGTATAATATGATTAATCCCTCAAATACGAACCCAGAAACAATAGATTCGTTTATTACGTCTTTTGAAGATTTGGTGCTTGAGATGGAAGAGTACTTTGGGGCAAAGCATAATTTGTATATATCAAGCGAAGGTTCTGGTTACTCTGCAAAATCTGGATATACTTTTACTGTAAAGAGGTGGTTAAACTCAACAAATTTTGATATTGATATAGACACGTTTGTTCACCTAGAACCATTTAGGGATGAGGTTTCCTTCGATTATGACATCGCAAGACCAACCTACACTGGACCTAGAACGGCGACATTGCCCATATTTCTAAGAAGATTAGAAGAAGAAGCAGTTCGTTATGATATACCTCCTGGTAATCCAGTGGCACTTTCTCCAAGATTTTTAAATCTTGGAAACTGGGTCATGTGTTTTGATAGGGAAATGATCAAGATGAAAAGAGATCAATTTGAGTTAGAGAAAAAAGAAGCAAGTAAAATGCAACTAAGGGCATCTCGAAGAAGGAGAAATAGAGGTCGACGCCAAAGAGGTATGTCAAAGTGGCAAAGAAAACTGAAAAGATTGAGCAAGAAAAAAATTATCTTCCTAGATCCGGCATCATCAGTAGATTCAAATGCAGTAAGCAACTATATCACTGGGTTAAGAAAGTTGGTGAGAGTTAGGGGCCCCGCCGCTCCAACTAATTTCTTAAGAAGTATTGATAACTTGGAGACTTCAAACTTTTTTGAAGGTCTTCGTGCAATAAATGATCAACTTTCTAACAACATAACGAACTACGGGTCTTTGACGAACGCGACCACCCTTGTCGACATCACGAGAGAACTACCGTTCCCAGAGAATCCTAACGAGTGTGGGTTAGTAGATAATACCCCAAAAGACTTTAGACTACCCCTTATTACCGATTTTCTTGATAGGGAGGATTTCTTTTTTGGATTTGGATTCGCTCAGGAGGAAGTTATACCGGAGGTTTTACCACCTGATTTGCCGACAGTTGAACCACCGACTCAAACAGTTCCGCCGATTACAACAGTAGAAGTCCCAACAGGACCTACTATACCTGGACCAGTGCTGCCTGCAATACCAACGATGCCTACTTTGGATATTGGAACAACTATTGAGGACCTCATACCCCAAGTTAGATCAACTTCCTTTCCAACCGGCGGAGTGTTTGAAGAAGCGATGGTGTTTGCAACAGATTCAAACTCCGGCGGCGTTCTTACGTATGGTGGGGTCAATAGTGGTGCAACCGGAACGGGAAAAATACAATTAGTTTCGGCAGATATTGCAACGGGTAATGGTGTTGGTAAACCGATGGGATCACAAACAAAAAGTTCAAACCCCAAACCAATGCCGACCCATAGGGAATCAGGCGCAACACCGACGCCAACATATTCAGTTTTGGAGGTTGGTCTCGGAACAACTGTCGCCACACCTGGCGCTACGTCGACATCACAATCACCAACATCACCAGGTCTTACTACTGGCGCTGCTATGAATGTTGGTACATCTACTGTAGGACCTGTGGCGAACACTGGTTTTACCGCTGGCCCCGCAATGCAGTCCAGCGTTGGCGCAGGCAGTATGGGCACTTCTGGTGGTAGCACAGGCGGGTTTGCTGGCGCTTTCGGCGGGTTTGGTGGTTACTAGATGCATATATTTTATTACGGAGATATTTAGAGTATGGCAGAAAAAGATCCTTGCGAAGTAGTACTTCCAGAAGAACAGGAAGAGGAAGTTAGTCCAGAATACCAGGAAACCTCACCTGCACGTTTTGGTATTCCGGGACTTGGACCCTCTGTATCTGCTTTAAGTAATCCAGCAGCAGCGTTATTTCGAGCACCAGCACTTTCTGGACCGCAAGCAGCACTTCAATCTGGAATAGAGGCAATGCAAAATCCGACAGTACAGCAAGTAATGGAGGAAATAGAAGATGAAAGGACACAGGACCTTTTAAATAATAGTTTGGGAGAAGGTTTAGAAAACGATATCTCTCTAACACCAGTTTTTCAAAACAGTTTATCCGCTGAAAAAAGCACTTGGGTCATAACAAACACCTCTCTCTTAGATCTTGGAAACACCACAGGGGTTGACCCAGAGACAGGAGAAGGAAAATTTAAATCAAAACCTGCTTACATGCTACACAGTTTCGTGGGCATGGACAAAAGAAGGTCCCCCTCTAATGTTATTGATAACTCTTATAGAATTGATCCACTAAGGTGGATTGGTGATAGGATGTGGTTTAATGCTGGGCACATTGGCGGACCTGTCGAGTACGAGACCGCAGGTTCAGCAAAAAGTATACACGGCAACTTTCGAGGCCCTGATTTTTATTTTGTAAATTCAGAAAAGGGCATCTTTGATAGGGGGTGGGCAAAATTATATATTGATGGATCAAAAAATCTGCACATTAGATCTGGTGGATCCGCAAACTTAGCTACATGGAAAAATAAAAATGAAATATTACAAACAATAGCAAGCAACAACTCCGCAGGATTTAAGGTCAAGTATGAATATCATGAACTGGTAGGAGTAAAAAATGCTTCAAGCACTCAAGATTGGTCATGGAAAGACTATATTTATGGTCACGTAAGAAATGAAATTGCTTCTGAAATAGTTCCTGCATCTGGTAGACCGTCTGAAAAGAGAGAAGCTTTTCGCGAAGCTGCCATAAGACAAGATCAGAATGTGGGATGGAGAAACATAAGTGATAAGTATGCCGAAAGGTTAAACTACGCAAACTTAAATCCCTTTCCGGTCATCCCTTTTTACGGAGATGAGTTAACCTTAACAAAAGATACAGATCCTGCTAGGTTAGACGCACCCCCCACAGTGGGCAGAGTAATGTTTGAGGACTTTACAACAAATGTAACTGATTTGTTATCCAAAGAAGAGGCAGATGTCGTTGATATCGGAAACAAATCATACTTTGATATTCGCACTGTATATTCTTACTTCGACTGCTTGTATGAAAGAATATTTTCTCCTGTGCTCGATGAACTAGAGTTGCCATCTCCTTATTTAGAAAAACCTGAACTTGCTTTCGAGACTTCCGGTTTTAGAACGGAAGGATTGAGCAGAATACAAAAGCAAGACTTTGAAAAACTTATCTTTTCGAGACTGGAGATCGCTGACCTTCTAACGGGAACTGGGGTTTTTTCCGGCAGGAGAGACTCTATCGACACGTCGGAAGCAGTCAGACCATCTCAACAAGTTGAATACATAGAAGACCTAATAAAGATTGGCAATAGAGATGCTAAACGAAAGATGGCAGGACTGATGAGAGAATATTATGGGTTCAATATCGATAACAACGATCAGGATGTGTACTTAAGTAAAAGAACACCAGAGGAACTAGATATTATATACAATGAAAGACATCTAAACCCAATGTTTGTTGAGATGGAATTGGGTAGTATTGAGAAGTCACAACTTGCAGAAGCACTGACTTTCAATGGGGATAATACAATAGTCAGAAGTATGTTCGGCGCTCTTGTTAAGAGGCAGGATACGGAAACCACACAAAGAAGAAGTTTTCTGTCAGGAGTGTTGTATGATATAAGAAATACAGATATAATTAATGCTAGTTATGTTGATCAACTACTGCAGTCCGGACTTAATGCAGATTCTGACTCGCTGTCAACTAACATAGAATTTTCGGATACAATAAAGATTGATGAGTCAATGTCTCTCGATTTTTCTGAGTGGTTTGATTCTGTGTTCGATTTTTATACATCAAGTATCTCCGCGCCCACTTCGCCAATAGAAAAGTTTGCAAATATTTTTAGACTCTTGACCATCAAGGTAAAGATAGCAAGATTTGTAAACTCTCGCGCACGCACTTACCGACAGATAATGACTGGTGTCCCCGCCAAGAGCGAGGTTTTGGGATTTACTGTAGATAAGTATGAGATATCTAGAAACGGAGAAGAGTCGTACATAAACAGTTTTCACATTCTATCAAATAACGATAGGGAAGTGGAGAAGTTTATCGACAGTCAGGTAAAGTATGGTAAGGTTTACGAATACAAGATTAATAGGATTGTTGCAATCGTTGGTAATAAGTATGCTTATTTAGATCCGGGTGTTCAAAGGACAGAAAAAGACAAGAAAAAAGAAGACCAAACAAAACAAGAACCCACAAACCCAGACTTTAGGCAGAAGTTTGGAATCGCAAATGTTCCTGTTTTAAAGATACTTAGCATCCCATCTACCTCTAAGAGAATCGCAATATCGGATAGACCTCCTATATACCCAAACATAGATTTTGTTCCTTTTAAAAATGTTCAAGACAAGGTGTTAATAAATCTTAGTTCAAACACTGGAGAGTACCTAGCACCTCCCGTTTTGCTGGAAGATGATGATAACGTTCAGTTTTACACAGTTGCCGCTAGTCAAGGTTTGCAAAGCGTCCAGGGAATCAGTTTACAGGAAGCAAGAAACCTTTCATTTTCTTTAAGTGAAGATTTGGCAGAATCGGAGATGATAAGATTTAGAAGTGATGATCCTGCAACAACTTTTGAGATTTTCAGGATAGAAGAATATCCATCAAGTTATGAAGACTTTATTGGTAATAAAATAGCAAAGGAAGTACTAAAGTCGGACAACTTTGCTTTTATGGATAACCTCAAACCAGACAAGAAGTATTATTATACTTTTAGAGTGGAGGATGTCCACGGTCATGTATCTAATCCCTCTCACATATATGAGATAGAATTGATTACTTTCAATGAAGCAGTAAGACTTTCAGTCAAGGTTGTAGAACCAGAAGACTTGAAAAAAAAGATGAAAGATATGAGACAATCAAGTAAGGACCTTAGAATATTTATGTCCATCAAACCAACTCTGGGACAAAGAACACTGCAACTTCCAGAGAGTGGCCACTTTGCGGATCTGGTTGATCTTGCAGATAAGAACCAGATGTTTGGAGAACCTGGTCTAGATAAGTTGTGGGGTAAGAAATTTAAGTTGAGAATAAGAAGTAAAAACACAGGTAAAGAGGTGGATGTAAACTTTCGATTCAACGGAACGGCGAAAAAGAACGAAGAAAATAAAAAAGTGAATTTAATATGTTAAAATCTATTTACAGATGAAGTTTAAGGAGTGTTAGTACATGGCTTTTTTAGATAATTCAGGCGACATCATCCTAGATGCAGTCCTGACAGATACAGGTCGCTTTCGAATGGCGAGAGGTGACTTTAGAATTTCCAAGTTTGCGTTGGGTGATGATGAGATTGATTATTCTCTTTTCAATAAAAATCATCCTAGTGGATCTGCTTATTATGACTTGGAGATTTTAAGAACTCCATTGCTTGAAGCATTTACAAATAATACCTCTACTATGAAAAGCAAACTGCTGTCAATCACTCGAACTAATATCCTTCATTTGCCTGTTCTAAAACTTCTTAATGGTGGAAACGTGGGCGGCAATGCCTCGAACTACGGCAATGCTTCAAAGACAAAACTTAATGCAAATACTGGAGGATTTATTGTAACTTGTGATGAAGATACGGAAGAGTCCTCGGTTCTTACAGCACTTTCAAACGCCCAAGGCGGAACCGGTATTATGAAGGGAAGCACTCAAACCGCCCTTGCTTCTGCTGACAATAATTTTATATCGATTGAGAGAGGTCTCGATACTACTGAGATTTCTCCGCTAGTAAGAATGCCAGCGACCCTTCAAGAAACACAATTTATTATAGAAGCAGATTTTAGATTAGGGTCTATTACAGATCTTGGTGGACAACCAGTGCCTGTATCTTTTATTGATGACGATCAGATTGCATCTTACTACGTTAGCGACGGCACAACCGAGGGTGAGTCTTCAGTCGTTCTTCCGCAAGCGGATGATTTTAGAACCGATGCGTCGAGGGGGACAGAGAAGTCTATTCACAATATTAAAGGACCTCGTGATCGTATTGTGCAGTTCAAGATTCAACCAAGTATTAATCTTATTAGTTCAAACTTTTTATTTGATAAGTTAGGAACAACTTTGACCACCCCAACGATCGCAGGTTTTTCTAACGCACATAACTATAGAATCATTGACTCACTTGTTAGAATAACTTCTGCAACTACTTCGTACTCTTTGGACATTCCAATAAGATTTATTAAGAAGGTATAAGGATAAAACATGGCAACTACATTTAAGACATTTTTAAATAACGACGTAACAACAACAAAAACTTTATTGCATGAAGCAATCCCAATCACTGGCGCTATCATGTCAGGCACTTACAGTACAGGCAAATTGGACGACGGTGCAGGACATGGGATGGTCCCAACCGAGTTTAACATCAAAAACTATTCTCACGGAATGTTTCAATCAGTCTATGATTATCCTTTTTTGAGTTCTTCTGCAAATCACATTCTTGATATTTCTGTTGGATATTCGGCAAACAGCAATCTTTCGGGTAATGTCGGAGAATCCGGTGCTGGCACTAATTATGCACAACAAGAAAAAAAGATTGCAATGTACAATCAGATGGCACAGGTTCTAATGGGTCACGACAGAAATGGTAATATACAAAGATTTGACCGTGACGGTAATCTTGCCGAGACTGCTGACGACAAGATGGATGAAGTTGTTTTCTTAAACTTTTCTAGACTTCTTGTTAAAGACGAAATTAAGAAAGGGTCTTTTACTATCAAGTTTGGCACCGAACAAGCAATGGTTACCGCAGATCTTAATAAGGAATCGGGTACAGACCATATATTAACAATCCAAGACACGAATGCTCAAAACGATTTTAGAATCAATTCTCCTGCAGGTGAGTATGGTATTCTGTCCGCTTCACATACTGCAAAAGCAGGAAATCAGTGCATTATTGAAGGTAGAACCTCCACCACGGCTCCCCACAACTCAGACAAGGTTGGGTTGATCTTCTACCAAGCAGGAGTTGTTGTGCTTACTGCTTCTATTTTTAATGGGCATACTGCTACGGCCGCAACGTTTGGCGCAGGTAAAGGCGGAGGACTTTTAAATCAGGCAGTTTCTATGTCTATCGGCGGCGTCCACGGCGGATTCAGTGCGGCGCATAAGCACGGCGCACCAGGTCAAACCGATGCAGACATTAACATGATGTTAACAGGATCTAAGATTCAGAATATTGCAAACAATATTAGAAAGAGACTGTTTGATATTTCATTCAATAACACAACAGAACTAAACTCAACAGTGTATTTCTGTAGAGCAAACCACAATGAGTTTAACTACAGTGCTAATCCATCTTATCTTCAGAGTTCTAAGATCAGAGTGAAGGATGTTCCAAGTGATATGCCCATCTCTTATGTTACTTCGGTAGGTCTATACTCTCCTGATAATGAGTTGATGGCAGTAGCAAAACTTTCAGAACCTTTAAGAAAGGACCCAACAAACGAACTTACACTGAGAGTAAGGTTAGATTATTAAGGGCGGTGTATTATGCCGTTTAGAGAATTCGGAAAAAACGATTTATTCTACAACCAAATCAAGACATTCCCAAAGTCAGACTTTATTATTAATAAAGGATTAGTTTATTACAATGGCAACAGAAATGTTGCTACTGATGATGGCAATGGTACGATGAGAGATCGAGTTGCACCTCAAAACTTTATATCTCTTTTCGAACTGAATGTTAATAGGCAGATTGACACTGGTACAGATGCACCGCCTGATGGCAAGTCAATCTACCCCTTTATCACTAAAGACGGTGCCAGAATAGCGTTCAAGACAGTGAGCACATCGGAGTTCGATACATCATCTCAGTTTGCATACGGAGACGTTATCAAGGGTGACTATCCTTTAACATCCAGTATAAAAAGAATATACTTTAGTGAAACTTCTGTTCCTTTCGCAGAGATAAACAATTCAGAGAGGTTTCAGGGAAGTTTCCTAAAATTAACAAATAACAAAAGATTTATAAACTCACTTAAAAACTCGTTTAATCAGTATGTTTATACAAGTCATCACTTTTCTTTTGATGATACAACTAATCCATATGCGAGCGCAACTGATGATGAAGGTGTACACGGTTGGGATAAAGCAAAACAATATGCTTCTCTTGTGGAAATACCGTCAATATTTTATGGTTCTAGTATAAGAAAAGGTTCGGTAGTACTTCAAGTGTTTTACACGGGATCTCTCGCAGCAGAATGCAGAGATATAAAGAAGGACGGAGAGTTGATTCAGGTATCAGGAACTTTTGACGCAACAAAGAATGCTAACAAGGTTGCTGGAACGGTTTTATATAACGAAGGGTTTGTGCACATGACAGGCAGTTGGAGTATCACGAATGGTCTTGCAGGCGCTACTGCTGCTGTCGACGGTGGCACAGAGGCAATAAAGTGGTATAACTTCGCAATGGGTGCAAATGACGGCAATACAACAGATGCGAAAATATCCTTTAGACTTTCTTTTGAGGGAATAAACTTTGTGCCATCAATAACAATGATGGCACATGCTCCAAAGGGTGAATTTAATAATTCTACCAATCCCACAGTATACACAAAGGCACAAGTAAAAGATCCAGAAACATCAGCAACGAGATATCAGGAGTTTAAGGATTTGCAGTTTGTAAAACTAGAGCATTCTGACTATGCATCAACAGGATCTTATGAAAAACAAACCTACATATCTAAAGTTGGAATCTATGATGACCAAAAGCGACTTATAGGTATTGCAAAACTAGCAAACCCGATAAGAAAGACAGAAGATAGGGAGTATACATTTAAACTCAAGTTGGATATTTGATGAAAAATAGAAAAGAAATACTTGATCTTAAGATACATGAACTTAAGTTTGCCATAAAGAAACTCGAAATACATCAAAAAATAAACCACGAAGCAATGACTAAGTTTTCTAAGATGTTCAAAGAATATATAGATTCTGTTGAGGACGGCAAAGTAAAGCACAAGTTAAAGCAGGCAGCAGGACTTGCTGGAGAAAACGAGAGAAGGTCATCCAAAACTGCAAAAAGAGCAAAACAGCAAAAGCAGTACAAGAGAGGACAAACTAAAGTACAACCAGAAGTAGAGCAAGAGCAAGTCTATGAACCACCCCCTGAAAAACCAAAGAAAGAACTTCCAAAAGAATACAAAGCACTGTATCGCAAAATAGCGAGCAAGACTCATCCAGATAGAATAAAAGATGACGAAGACAAAAAGAAGATCTTGCAAGAAGTAAACAAAGCAATCACAAACGAAGATTACTTTAAGTTAATCGAATCTGCAATAAAGTTGGACATTGATATACCGGAAGAAATTGGAATAAATTTTGGTGCTATTCAACAAAAGATATCCTCAATCCTCAACCAGATCAAACAAATCACAAAAAGCGTTGCCTGGGAATGGTATCATCTAGAAGATGATGAAAAAAAGAAGAAACTTATTGAGGGTTACGCTTCTTTCATAACCGAGCACAAATGATATTAGGACTGGATATTTCAACAAGCATAACAGGGGCAACTGTTCTTGACAAGGACGGCGCGTGCGTATATAATGAATATTGGGACACGAGGAATAAGAATCATTTTCCGACAATATACCATAAGGCACAGCACGTAAAGGCACACTTAGAAAGGTTACATAGTGAGTACAAGTTTGAACATGTCTTTGTAGAACAGTCACTTCAGTCCTTTCGCTCTGGATTCTCTTCAGCACAGACTTTATCTACTTTATCTAGATTCAATGGTATGGTATCCTGGATGTGTTGGGATATGTTCGGACACGAACCTCAAATGCTCGCAGCAACCTCTGCTAGAAAGCAAGTTGGAATAAAGGTTTCGAAAGGCGAGAAAGGAAAAGAAAAAAGTTTTGATTTTGTTGTTGCAAACGAACCCACTTTTGTAGTAGAATATACAAAGAATGGAAATGTAAAACCAGGTATCATGGATAAGTCTGATAGTTGGGTAATAGCGAAAGCAGGTTACAATCTTTGTATAGCGAAAAACTAAGTATCATAAAGCAGAGTCTTGGTACCTATTATAAATCAAGCGATGAAATGCTTTTCTTTTGTCCAAAGTGCAATCACCATAAGAGAAAACTTTCAGTTAACATAGAGAAGAATAAGTTTCAGTGTTGGATCTGTGAATATAAGGGAAGTAAAATAGACCCCTTGATCAAAGATAGAGATCTAAAACAAAAGTGGAGACAATTAACAAACCAAGTAGATCTTAGTAGGTTTGAAGATTGCTTTGCGAATGAAGAAACTCTTGAAGTTGCTCAAACGCTTGAACTACCCGAGTATTACACAACATTGTCAACCCCCAACCTCTCTTCTATCGGCAGGAAAGCGTTTGATTATTTGATAGATCGTGGAGTAACTAGGTCTCAGATACTGATGCATCGAGTGGGGTTTTGCCATCATGGACAGTATGCGAACAGGATCATTGTCCCATCTTTTAATCAAGAGGGTGATCTGAACTACTATATTGCGAGATCGTTTGGTGAAGACTATTTAAAATATAAAAACCCCCCATGCTCAAAGGATGTTGTATTTAACGATCTTTTTCTTGATTGGTCAAAACCGATCGTTTTGGTTGAAGGGTTTTTTGATTCTTTAAAGTACGAAAACAGTGTTCCAATATTAGGATCGACACTTAGTATTAAAACTAAACTTTTTAACAAAATAGTTGACAACTGCAAGACGGTTTATATTTGCCTAGATCAAGATGCAAGAAAAAAAGAATTAAGAATAGTAAAGAATTTGCTTGACTTTGGCATAAATGTCTGTAAAATAAAACTATATGAATATTCCGATTTGGGAGAGGTTCCTGATCATTTGCTTGGAGAGTACAAGAATCGTGCCTCTATTGTTACAAGGCAAGACTATTTATTACAAAAACTTAACTTTGGAGGTTAAAGCATGAAGATAGAGAAAAACAAGTTAAAAAATTTGATCAATGAAGAAATAGAAAGATCTTTTGATACTTCTGATGATGGATTTGTTATGGCAGAACAGATCATCAAACAATACGAACAACTAAACGCAGGACAAAAGATCAACTTTTTAGAAAGACTTTTTAATCACATCAACGAAAATACTGACATTTAAAAAACGGAGGATAGATGAAGTTTGCCCATATTGCGGATACGCATATCCGCAACCTTAAGTTTCATTATGAATATAAAGAAGTATTTAAACAGTTGTACGCCTCTCTCAAAGAAGAGGGCGTAGACTACATTGTACACTGTGGAGATATTGCACATACAAAAACTCAGATCTCACCAGAGTTTGTTGATATGGCGAGAGATTTCTTTGAAAACCTTGCCGCTATAGCGCCAACCTACATAATTCTAGGCAATCATGACGGTAATCTCAAAAACAGCAGTCGTCAGGACGCTATATCGCCCATTGTGAAGGCGTTAGGCAATGACCGCATAGTATTACTCAAGAACGCTGGCGAACACCGTTTAGAGGGCGGGTTTTGCTTAAATGTTTTATCGGTGTTCGATGAAGAGAACTGGATAGATCCTACCGACAGCGAAGCAGTGAACATTGCGTTATATCATGGCGCTATTGATAAATCTAAGACTGATCTTAATTGGACGTTAGGCGGAGATCATGATATTGGAATCTTTGATAAGTTTGATTTCGCCTTCCTTGGAGATATTCATAAGACACAGATTCTTGATCGAGAGGGTCGCATTCGGTACGCCGGGTCAACAGTGCAGCAAAACTTTGGAGAATCTTTGGACAAGGGGTATTTGCTTTGGGATATTGAAAATAAAGATGATTTTACATGTAAGTTGATTACGTTTAAGAATCCACAACCATTTGTAACGATAAACCTCAATAAGGACGGATCACTCCCAGATGTTGATTTAGATCTATCAGAGGGATCTCGGGTTCGCTTAGTTGCAGACTCCAACATATCTTTGGATGTTATGAGGAGGAGTGTTGATATTGCAAAGTTTAAGTTTAAACCAGAAAGCATAACATACCTGAATCGTGCGTCTAGCAAGGCATTGGATGTCGGTACCGAAACCGTAAAGCAGGAAGACCTCAGAAATATTAACGTGCAAAACAAACTCATAAAAGATTATCTTAAAGACTATGAGGTTGCGGAAGATGTCATGGAAAAGGTCGTAGCGATAAACTCTAGACTTAACAAGACGATAGAAGATTCTGAAGAGATTTACAGGAACATAAACTGGAGTATGCAATCTCTTGAGTGGAGTGGATTGTTTAATTATGGTGATAACAACAAGATAGACTTTACGAAGTTGGAAGGCATTGTTGGCATCTTTGGAAAGAACTTTTCAGGCAAGTCTTCTATTGTTGACAGTCTTTTATATGCAGTTTACAACTCTACATCTAAATCAGTTAGAAAAAATCTCAATATGATAAATCAGAATATGGATGTTGGTTCTGCAAAAGCGACAATCAAAATTGCTGACAAAGAACTGAATATTGAGCGTATATCTGAGAAATACATCAAAAAACTCAAAGGTGTGGAGACCGAGGAAGCTAAGACGGATGTTGATTTTTATTCAAGTGATGCAATAGGAAACACCGAAAGTCTTAATGGCACATCCAGACAAGATACAGATAAAAATATTAGAAAGTATTTTGGAAACCTAGATGATTTTCTGATGACCTCCATGGCGTCTCAGTTAGATTCTCTAACTTTTATCAATGAGGGATCAACAAAAAGAAAGGAAATACTCGCTAAATTTTTAGATTTAGAGATTTTTGATAGAAAGTTTAGGATGGCAAAAGAAGAGTCCGCTGATATTCGCGGAGCGTTAAAAAGATTAGAAGGTAATGATTATGACGAACAAATTCAGCAAGCGGCCGCTATCTTGGTCGAAAAGAATAAGATTCTTAAGACAAATCAAGAAAGATGCAAAAAGTTGGAGAGAGAAATACAACAACTCCAAGTCGAGATTTCTTCCATTCAGGTTAAGATTGACTCTGCACCAACTGAAATCATTGACCCTATCAAGATCAATATGGAGAAAGAAACTGCGTTTAGAAAGTTAAACAAATTTAAGAAACAGTTAGAAGAAAATAGAAAAGAAGACGCAAGTGCAAAAGGCAAATATGCAAAGATCTTAAAGTTCCTGGAAGATTTTAATATCGAAGAGTACAAGCACAAGAGAGATCTTTACGCCAAAAGTAACGAAGAGTTACAAAGATTGATTTTAGAACTAGAAAAAGAATCAGGACACAAGTCTCTCTTGATGTCAGAGCAGGATCGTGTCTGTTCTGACTGTCACCACATTATTGAAGAAACGATAAAAAAGAAAAGTTCAACCATTGGCAACTTAGCGATGAAGATTAACACGATTGGTGAAGGTCATAATGCAGAAGAGCAAGCAAAGGTTATCGATTATCTTGACAAGTATCAGCAAGTAGAAGATAAGAAGATTGAGACATCTGAGCGCATTGCTAAACTGCAACTTATCATCGATAAGGGGATAAGTGATATTTCTGTTCAAGAATCTTCTCTAGAAAAGTTGAACTTGAAACTTAAAAAGTACAACGACAACAGAGAGGCGATAGAGAATCTGGAAGAACTTATACTGGAAAAGAAGAATCTAGAAAAACTTGCAAGCAAAAATAAGAGAGAGTGTGATTTATGTAAGAAACAGACCAACAATCTTTTCAGAGAAGTTGGTTCTGCAGAACAACAGATTAAGAACCTGGAAAACGATAAAGAAGAACTTGAGTCTTTAAGAACTGAGTTTGCTGCATACGAACTTTTTATGAGATGTTTTCACACAAACGGTATTTCGTATAACGTCATCAAAAACAGACTACCAGTTATTAACGAGGAGATCGCTAAGATTTTAACTGGTATTGTTGACTTCGAGGTGTTCATTCTTAACGAGGATAAAAAGTTAGACATCTTTATTAAGCACCCTAAGTTTGAACCTCGTCCATTGGAAATGGGGTCAGGAGCAGAGAAAACCATAGCATCCATGGCCATCCGCCTTTCTTTGTTATCAGTTTCGAGTCTCCCGAAACCAGATATTTTTATTTTAGACGAACCTGGAACCGCTTTGGATGAGGATAATATGGAAGGTTTTGTAAGAATTATTGACATGGTGAAGTCATATTTTAAGACTGTTATCCTTATCTCGCACCTAGATACTCTTAAAGACGCAGTGGATACGCAGATCGTTATTGATAAGAAAAAAGGATTTGCCCATGTAAGTGTCTAAGGAGGGTAACATTATGACGGCAATTAAAGCATTTGCTGACAGACATGTGGAACGGTTTATTTCTAGAAAGTTTTTGGCGTGGTTGACTGCTACTGGATTGGCAGTTGCTGGTTCTCTTACATCTGGAGATTGGGTCGCCGTCACTCTTGCCTATATTGGTTCTCAGGCACTAGTTGACTTAGCAGTGCAGTGGAAGCACGGTCAAAAATAATCTCAAAATGTATCACATAAAAGTCATATGGGTCTGGTTAAGACAGAACTGGAAGATTCCTTTTCTTGTTTTGTGGTCTATTGTTGTTTGGGCAATTTCTAGAAAGAATGCCCAGGCAGCGATGGATGTACTTGACGCAAGAAAAGAGTCGTATGAAAAACAAATCGTATCTTTAAAAGAGAACCACAAGAAAGAATTAACAAAGAGAGATTTATTAGTCAAGCAATATCATGACACCATTAAAAAAATAGAAGAAAAGCACAAAGAGAAAAGTGCTATACTTACTAAAAAGAACAAACAAAGAGTAAAGCAGATAATAGAGGAAACAGAAGGAGATTCAGATGCAGTTGAGAAAAGGATTGAAGAACTTTTTAATCTTTCTGATCTTAATTAGTTTTACTGCTGCCCAGGCGACACCTCACATACAGAAGGTTAATAAAGGCGACCCAGCACTTTTTGCGGGGTGGTGCTTGAGCAATGCAGCAATGGCAAAGATTATTGCAGACAAAGAGCAGGAAGAAGACCGCTGTCAACTAAAAATCGAAACAGAGGTTGATAAGTGGAAGGCAAAATATCACTTAGAGGTTAGTAACCTTGATCTAAGAATACAGAGTTTAGAAGAAGAGTTAGACACAACTATTTCAATAAAGAATGAAGAGATAAAGAAGTTGGAAAAAGTTGCACTTGAGAGACCAAATGATTATTGGTATTTGTTCACAGCAGGCGGTTTTGTTGTTGGCGCATCTGCTGTTTTGGGTATCTGGGTGTTGGTAGGCAAGTGAAAAAAAATCAAGATCCAAACTTTATTGTAAAGTTAGAAAAAGCAATATCGCAGCGATGGGGAGAAGAAGCAATTGAAAATCCAAAAAAACATTGGACCCCTGAAAAAGAGCAAAAGCACGAAGAAGAAGTAAAAGAATTTTATAAAAGAAAGTTTTTTAAAGATGAGAAAAACTCGAAAGAAAACTACAAAGGGTTTTTAGTCACAAAAAAACTACTTACTAGAGAAAACGAAAGGGATTGTCCGGTTTGTCAATCTTACTCTTTCTCCACCAGAGACGATATGTATATGGCAAGATTTGATTGCTGTTTCAGTTGTTATGTACAATGGGTAGAAGGAAGAGAGGATAGGTGGAAATCAGGTTGGCGACCCACAGAGGAGCAAATAAATGGCAACAACACTTGAAATTATTAACGGCATTTCGCATGTATTGGCAAAAGGTTACGATGGAGCACTCGACGAGAACGACGAACCTTTAAAGGTAGGTCTGAAAAGGGAGGAGGGGAATCCACTCATTGATCCGAGAGTGGTTGATGGATTTGGAGTAAAGTTTGAATCAAACTGCATATGCATTACATACTCTAGTGAAGTAAAACTAAAGGAAGTGTATGGTGGATCATTAGAGAACGATGTATCATCTAAGATTTCTGATGTCGCTACATTTATTAAGAAAGAGTACAGAGCACTAACGAAGAGTGGTTTGACTCTAACTGCAGACGGAGAAGTTAATGTCCTTGTGCAACCTGTTTCTAGGGTAAGAACTTTAGTCACGGCCGTTCAAAAGTTCAAGATTGGCGGTATTGAAGAGCAACCTAACGAAAGAGAAGTGATAGGCATTCCAACAACCCCTGAAGCAAAGAAGACACCTAACGATAAAAGAAAAGCAGACCCGTTTGAGGTCTTTAAGGCATATGATTTCGCAAACAGGAAGAGATGAGTTCGGTTCTATCTAAGAAAGAAATAATGCGAGAAATAGTTAAGTCGGGTCGTGATCCAAACTATTTCATCACTAACTATGCAAAAATCACTCACCCATTAAAAGGACTGATACCGTTCAAGACTTATCCCTTTCAGAAGGATGCGCTAAAGAATTTTGAAGATCATCGATTCAACATTGTTCTTAAGGCGCGACAGTTGGGTTTATCTACTGTAACGGCAGCATATGTTGTATGGTTGATGATGTTCCACAAAGAAAAGAACGTGCTTGTATTGGCAACAAAGTTTGGTACAGCAGCAAACCTCGTAAAGAAGGTAAAAACTATTATGAGGAACTGCCCAGATTGGATTAGGATAGCGCAAGTATCTGTTGACAACAGAACGTCATTTGAGTTAACAAACGGTTCGCAAATAAAAGCATCCTCTACTTCGGGCGACGCAGGTCGTTCAGAAGCGTTGTCTCTTTTGGTAGTGGACGAAGCAGCACACGTCGAAGGTTTAGATGAACTTTGGACCGGTCTCTACCCTACGCTATCAACAGGTGGTCGATGCATTGCTTTATCGACACCAAATGGTGTTGGCAACTGGTTTCACAAAACGTATGTGGATGCAGAGAGTGGGACTAATGATTTTTTCTCCATGAACTTACCCTGGGATGTACATCCAGACAGAGATCAGGATTGGTTTGACAAAGAAACAAAGAATATGTCCCGCCGCCAGATAGCACAGGAACTAGAATGCAATTTTAACATGTCAGGCGAAACCGTTTTCCATCCAGAAAAGATGGAACAGATAAGACAGTTCATGACTGAACCAAAATACAAGACAGGTTTTGATAGAAACTACTGGATTTGGAAAGAAGCAGAACCGGGAGTGCCATATTTGTTGAGCGCTGACGTAGCAAGAGGTGACGGAAAGGACTTTTCTGTGTTTCACATATTCGATACACTAAATATGGATATTGTAGCAGAGTATCAGGGTAGAGTGACACCAGATATCTTTTCGCAGATCCTGTTCGATGCAGGTAGAGAATACGGAGATTGCATGATAGTTGTAGAAAATAACACAGTTGGTTTCGCAGTTCTTGACAAACTCTTAGAAATGCAGTATCCTAATATATACCACTCAATTAAGTCATCGCATGAGTATGTAGACCAGGTTACTGCAGAAGCAGCATCAAACGCCGTTGCAGGATTTACTACAAGTCAAAAGACTAGACCTTTGATTGTGGCAAAGTTAGAGGAATTTGTAAGAAATGAACTAATTACGATAAATTCTCCTCGTCTTTATAATGAGATGAAGACTTTTATCTGGAACAACGGAAGACCAGAGGCGATGCGATCGTACAACGATGACTTGATTATGGCGTGCGCTATTGGATGTTGGGTGAGGGATACTGCTTTGATAGAGAATAAGAGAAACATTGAATACAACAAAGCATTTCTTGCTACAATGGTGGCGGCAAAAACTAAAATGAACACTACAATAAAAGGTATGCATGGATATGAGGGCGATAGCGTTTTTGAGAAAAAGAAGAAACATTCTCAAACCTACGACCAATTTCCTTGGTTATTTAAAGGATAAATAAAATGGCAGGCGGAAGAAAACAAAACCCAAAAAACGCACAAAGCACTCTGTTTAAGAAGTTAACTAGACTCTTATCTGGACCAATTGTAAACTACAGAACTCAAACAGCAAGAAGACTCAGAAGACGCCAGTTAGATAAGTATGCTAATAAGTTTTTATCTACTAGCGGAAAGCAGTTTAAGAGAATGGATTACAATCCGTTTGCTGGATTGTACTCTGGACAACAAGGCAATCAAAGTAGACTAGAGAGGTATGTAGATTTTGATCAGATGGAATACACACCGGAGTGCGCATCAGCACTCGATATCTATGCGGATGAAATGACAAACCACAGTGCAATGTCTCCGCTTATGACTATTGACTGCAACAATGAAGAGATTAAAGGTATCTTATCGGCGCTATATTTTAATATCATGAATGTTGAATACAACATTTTTGGTTGGTGCCGTACGATGGTTAAGTATGGAGATTTTTTCTTATACCTTGACATTGATGATGTCCTCGGCATTAAGAGCGTTATAGGTCTACCAGGTCAGGAGATCGAAAGATTAGAAGGTGAAGATAAGTCGAATCCAAATTATTGCCAGTTCCAGTGGAACTCGGCAGGACTTACTTTTGAGAACTGGCAGATTGGACATTTTAGAATTCTAGGTAATGATAAGTATACCCCCTATGGTACTTCTGTTCTGGAACCCGCCCGACGTATTTGGCGACAAATGACTTTGCTTGAAGATGCGATGATGGCGTATCGTATTGTGCGATCTCCCGAGAGAAGAGTGTTTTATATTGACGTTGGTAATATACCCCCAACAGATATTGAACAGTATATGCAAAAAGTTATGACCTCTATGAAGAGAAACCAGGTAGTTGATTCTGCATCTGGTCGTGTTGATCTAAGATACAATCCAATGTCTGTGGATGAAGATTACTTTATTCCTACTCGCGCAGGGTCTTCTTCGAGAGTGGAAAGTCTACCAGGAGGTACATATACTGGTGATATTGACGACGTTAAATATCTTCGAGACAAGTTGTTTTCAGCACTAAAGATTCCAGGATCTTATTTAACCAGCACAAATGCCGAAGCAGGCGGTGGAGAAGACGCCACAACACTTGCGCAAAAGGACATTAGATTTGCCAGAACAGTTCAGAGACTTCAACGATCTGTGGTCACTGAGATGGAAAAGATTGGTATTGTTCACCTCTACACCCTTGGGTATCGTGGAGAAGACTTGGTTAATTTTAAACTGAAACTCAACAGTCCATCCAAGATTGCTGAACTACAAGAACTTGAACACTGGAAGACCAAGTTTGATGTTGCCTCTACTGCTACTGAAGGATTCTTTAGTCGTCAGTGGATTGCTGCTCACCTGTTTAACATGACTGAAGAAGAGTTTGTTAAGAACCAGAGGCAGATGTACTACGATAGACAGTTTGACGCAAGACTTGAGGCAGCAGCAGAGCAGGCACAAGCAGAAGCAACACCATCGGGTGGTGAAGGCGAGGAAGACTTACTCGGTGGAGATCTTGGTACTGATGGCGAAGGCGGCGAAGGCATTGATCTTACGGGTGGCGAAGATGCTCTCGGCGGCGGGGAAGACCTTGGCGGTGATGTAGGGGGAGAAGAGGATACCGGCGCTCTACTCGCAGCACCAGGTTCAAGAGAAGATACGTTTGACGATAAGCACAAGAGAGCAAAGGGCAAGATTCATATCACAAAACAAATGACTGGCGAGAGAGATAAACGAGACCACGGAGGTCGATCTCAGTCTTACAGGACTGTGCCGGGATATAAGAAACTAAAATCTTTATCAAGAGGAGTAGTAGAGGAGGATAAGCAGAGACTTTCAGAGTCTAACGATACTACTTACTATAGTGAAGAAGAGAACATATTTTCTTTAAATAGGGAAGTATCGGATCTGATTAGCGAATTACAAAATAGGAAATCCAAAAATGAGACTGAAGCATAACAAAAAAAGAAACACGGCGTTCTTATTCGAAACCTTGACTAGAGAATATATCAGGGCAGTCGTCAAAAAGAACACAGCAAGACAGACACTGGTTAAGAGGATTATTAAAGAGCACTTTTCAAAAGACTCAGTTCTCCACAAAGAACTTGGCATATATAGAGAAGTACTAGAAACAGAGAGACTTTCCCGAGAAGAAGCAGAAAAGATGCTTCAAGAGGCAAAAGTTCGACATGGGAATCTTGATGGTCAGCAGATTTTTAAATCACAAAACAAATTGATTAAAGAAGTAAATTATACTTTGACATCAAGTGTTTTTGGTAACTTTGTACCAAACTACAAGAATCTTGCAACAGTTCACGCCATCTTTAATGACAAAACTTCTATTAAAGAAAAGATGTTGTTAGAACAAAAGATTGTTGACTCCTTGATATCTGAAACAGACGAGGACAAGATTCACATCGACAATCTTACGTATAAGACTTTTGTAGAAAGTTTTAACAAAAAATATTCAGATCTCCCAGAGAATCAAAAACAACTTCTCACTAACTATATCGCTTCCTTTTCGGATAACTCTCTGGGACTTAAGGTGTACATGAGTGAGCAGGTTGCAGAACTAAAAGAAAAGCTTTGTAATCTGAATGGAGACAAAAATCTGCAAAACGAAGAACTTAAGCAAAAGTACGACCAAATCCTTGATAAACTAGAGGCATATAAAAACAAAGAGATTGATGATATAATGGTTGAAGAAGTCTTGAAAGTGCAAGAGTTGGTTAGGGAGTTGGAAAATGGTTAAGATCAATATTGTTCGCGGTGCAAAGGACCAAGAACCAGTAACAAAACAAATATCCTTTCGAGAAGCAAGAAAGGCAGTTAATGGTGATTTTCTTATTTTTGACCACGACCTTATTGATATTGTTGTATCTCGTGAAAAGTCTCGTTTATCTACCTTTCCAAAAAACAACATAACGGAAGAATGTTATCACGCTCAAAAAGACTTGCTAGAAGCGCTCGCCGGACTGGGAGTTTTAGATAGAGGTTCAATTAAATCTGGAGCGGTTCATTCTTCGTTAGAAGCAGATATCCTCGACTCGAACGAGGAGACCATATCAGGTTTCCAGATCACTCTTTTAGAAATATTTAACTTCTTGCAGGAGGAAGAACCAAACATGAAGTCAAGAGAAATGTATAAAGACAAACTACAGAACTTCTTTCTTGATCCTAGCGCAGAAGACTCGACCGAGTTGGGCGAAGTGCCCCACAAGGAAAAGAAGGGGTCATTGGATCATCAGGTTAGACCTTATGGATACCAATACATGTACTCTATCTTGAGGGAAATGACGGAGAAGTAATGCTTACCTTTACGATTGCCTGCATTGGCATGACTCAAATTATAGTTTTTGGAAAAATATTTAATAAAGTTCGCCCAACCACTGGATGGTTTGGTGACTTATTTAAATGCCCTATGTGCACCGGGTTTTGGACAGGTGTGTTTTTGTGGGCGATAAGTCCTTACACAGGACTATTTACGTTTGATAAGACGCCGGTTACGGCATTTATCTTAGGTTGTTATTCTTCGATGGTTTGCTACTTTACTAGTATGCTCATCACAGATTGGGGACTTCAGATAAAAATAGAAAAGGAGTAGGTTATGAAGCGTTGGATGTTGCAGAGAGTTAGACGTTGCTGTAGCGGTAAGTAACTGACGCGGGTGACCCCCGCTTGAGGATTTAAAATGAGATTAATAAGAGAATATTTTGAACTGTGTGACGGCGGTGTATGCCAAGACCTTCTCACGGAAGATGAGAAAAGAAGAGTTGCAAATGGTGCCACAATCCTAACGGGTGTAATGCAGATGTCTGAGACAAAGAATGCAAACGGTCGAGTTTATCCTCATGCTCTCTTGGAACGAGAGGTCGCTAGATATGGCAAGTTGGTAGAGCAGCGAAGAGCACTAGGAGAACTTGATCACCCAGAATCCTCTGTTATTAATTTGCAGAATGCTTCACATCTCGTGACCGAGATTTGGATGGACGAAAACAAAGTAATGGGTAAGATAGAAGTTTTACCAACACCTTCTGGTCAAATATTGAAGAATCTCGTAGAAGCAGGGGTGCCTTGCGGTATTTCTTCTAGGGGCATGGGATCTGTATCAGAAAGGAATGGTGTTACGTTGGTAGAGGATGACTTCCAGTTAATTTGTTTCGACATGGTTTCAGATCCGTCAACGCCTGGAGCGATTATGTCTCAGGTTAATGAATCGAAAGATATGACAAGAGAATTGACAAAAGTTGATAGAATTAATAGTATAATGGAAAGTATTCTGAGAGAAAAATGAAAGAACAAGAATTAGAAAAGTTAAAAAAAGTTTTAAAACCGCTGGTAATGGAGTGTATTAAGGAAGCAATCTTTGAGGAAGGTGTTCTTTCTACGCTTGTAGCAGAGATTGTATCTGGCATGGGACAACCTATTGTAGAGCAAAAAAAGGAACAACCGATTACCGTAAAGCGAGACACTGAGGCAGTCTCTAAAAGACTGCAGGAATCTAAAAGCAAAATGCTTGAAGCAATCGGAAAAGATGCATACGGTGGTGTTAATGTTTTTGAGGGAACTGAACCTCTTTCGACTTCAGGAAATCCTGGGTCGTCACCATCACACTCGCCAATGCGAGGGATAGACGCTAACGATAAAGGTGTCAGTATAGATGGATTGATGGGCGCATTTGGTGACAAATGGAACGCCTTAAAGTAAGGGAATAGAGATGGGAAAACCAGTTAATTTTGAAGTAAAACCAAGGAACAATGAAGATCAAATGAGAATGATCCGAAGGTTCGTAAAGAAGACAAAGAAAGAGGGACTGATAGACAAAGTGCGAAAACGCAGTCAGTTCACCCCAAAGTCTGAGATTAGAAAGTTGAAGAAGGAAAGAAAGAAAAGACTTTCTCAAGAATCAACAAGAAAGTTTAATGATAAGTTTAAAGACTAATATTTATTAATGGAGATTTAAAATGAGCACAACATCGGGATTTCACACACACAGTAGTTGGGGCAGAACCCGCAGACCAAAAAACGTCAACGGTGCCAGCAGCACAGTACATGCTATAAGCGAAACTGAGTACTTCACGGAGAACCAAAGATTCTTACATGTTCAAGCAGGAACTTCGGCCGCAGTTTCAAAGATTGAATTATATTACCACGCTAGTGCCACTTGGTCAACATTGCAGGTATCTGATGGAGACGGCACATACAGTGATGCTGCCGTCGCTGCTGGAAAGGTTGTGGTTTTTGAAATTGCAGGCGCAGATAAGGTCAAGGTTACTCACGCTGGGGACAGTTCAAACGCTGCGAAGAGGACGTTCCTTTCCCTTTCAACTTTCTAGGAGCGCATCATGGCACGTAAACAGGTCATAAAACCAGATTTTACAATCAACAATATAAATGCGGTTAATGACGACAAAGGTGCCAGAAACTTTCCCGGCGGCACAGTCAAAAAACCGTCGCCTGTAGTGCAAAGACTTAATCAGAATAATTCTAACATTAGGTCGACTCATCACGATGAGCACTCTGTTGTAAAAAAAACAAACCTGACATCATTAAATTTTGATGGTAATAATGATTATGTTCAGTTTTCTAACAGTTCTGACTTTTCTTTTATAAGAACAATAGAGCAGAACACAATAAACTTTACCCACAACAGTGCAAACGCTAAAGTAACTGTTGCCGATAACTCAACCTTGTCTATGAATAAGTCAGAAAATACAGTAGTGTCTGACTTCGCCAAAGCCACTAGCAATAGTTTTTATTCTGCTGCCGATACTGATGATCTTTCATTTG